>VOFE01000279.1_pt1 | contig 196029 bp, 298 predicted proteins | sample 5384071 | NCBI WGS metagenome assembly VOFE01 (sample SAMN12384724, study PRJNA508395) | human gut metagenome | isolation source: healthy gut D | host: Homo sapiens
ACCGTCGTACATAATGTTGTTGATCAAACGTGTTACCAGCTTGGAATTGTACATTGGATCTGGCAATACATCACGTTTAGCGATTTGACCTCTTCTTGGCACTTCGCTTCCCTCCTTCACAATATGAATTCATTGGTACTCGAAAGTGACAAAACTCCCGTTTGCCAATGTGAAGTCTTCTATGACGCCAATCGCAGGTGCTCCCTGCTTTCAGCTATATAAAAGCCCACATGAGCGGTTATTGTCGAATGAAAATGGAGTTTTATTACTTCTTCTTTGGACGTTTTGCGCCGTACTTGGAACGGCTCTGCATTCTGTTGGCTACACCCTGGGTATCGAGCGTACCGCGGATGATGTGGTAACGCACACCCGGGAGGTCCTTAACACGGCCGCCACGTATCAGAACAACAGAGTGCTCCTGAAGGTTGTGACCGATACCGGAATGTAAGCGGTTGCTTCGATTCCGTTGGAAAGACGTACTCTTGCTACTTTACGCAGCGCGGAGTTTGGTTTTCTTTGGTGTCTGGGTTCTGATTGCAGTACATACACCACGTTTCTGTGGAGAATTCTGGTCGATTGCTTCTCTCTTCAGGGAGTTCCATCCTTTCAGAAGAGCTGGCGCTGTGGACTTTTTCTCTACAGACTCTCTGCCTTTACGAACTAACTGGTTAAAGGTTGGCATATTGCACCTCCTTACTAAAGTATCGAAAGATTTGTTTTTTAATAGGACCGGCTGTTTTTTTGGTGTGCAGGTTATCCCTGCGCAAGCCCTACCAATTAAATATTTTATCATTCCAGCCGCATTCTGTCAACAAATTTTCTATCGACATTTACGCCAATTTTCCACTCTTTTTTATGCCCTTCTCCTTATACAAAGCGAAACATTCCCGGTTACAGGATGCTCCCTTGACAGGCATTTTATTCCTGTGCAGAAAAAAGAGGGCAAATTGCCCTCTTTTTTTCTTTCATTTGCAGTTGTTACCGAATCCTTACAGACCAAGGCGAATCTAACAGCAGCGGTTTCTGGTTTTCCCGAACATAAATCAGCTTTTTGATATTGGCTGTTGGACAGCCACTCCTCAAAGCCTTTTGGAACACCGTTTGTCCAGTACAAATCAATCCAGCTTTGATTGATAAACAGAGCACCGAGATTATTTTCCATCATCTTTTCAGTTGACTGTCCTTTTGCAGCTCTTCCATTGCCTTTTCCAGCTCCTTTAAAGAAAGCGGACAAAGTTCGTAGAAAACGGTTACGCTGTTCGGATTTGTTTTGCTGTACTTTCGATACAGGGACTCGATTGTCTCTCTGTACTTGTTGCTTGGGATTCCAATTCGAACCGAAGTGTATTCATCAGAAATATAGGTATACTGTGTCTTGGAAAGATTCTTTTTCAAATATGCGGTAAGCTTGTCCACCTCGTTTGCCCGATTCTCTTCCTCAAGTCCTAAACGCTTATATTCTTCCTCCTGAATGGCTGAGCGGACAAATGAGAGTTGCTCTTCGGTCAACCCTTGATACCACTTTTTCAGTTCTTCCTGTTTTTTATCTGCTCCGGGTCCTGAGCAGAGGGTTCTGTCGGCTCCTCTGCCAGCGGCAAATCGACCCACTCATACTCCTCGACGATGGTGATTTTGGAATCGACACCGTACTTGTTCTGAATACCTTGCAGCTTTTTTCTTCAGTTTTGCCGATGCCTGTCCCACTACATCCAACTCAAGCACCATCTTCTTTTTATCAATATAGTAAGTGCTCACCTCCGGGTAATCGAAAAGGGTACTCTCCTCCTTCTTCAATTCCTCAAGCTGCTTGGCAGTCAGGTTTTTACCCTTTATCCCCTTCTTTTCCTGCACGGTGGAAGAAAGGCTCATCCTAGGTCCTATGTCGATTGGGGTAGCAAAGCTGCTGATACTTAAAATTGCTGTCATAACAGCTGCAAGCAAACATGCACATATCCTTTTTTTCATGGTCGTTCCTCCTTTGAAGTTGATTCCGAGTGTTGCTATTATTGTAGCATATTGCAGCTATTTATCAATTCGACAAATGACCAAATTTAGACAACTGCTTTTGTGAAATGATTCTTTTGTTTTCGATCAAAAAAGCACACCGGAATCTTCCGATGTGCTTTTAAAAAATTTTATCTGATTTTAGAAAGCTGCCGCTTCCTCCTGCGGTTCTTCAGGAGCTTCTACGATGGCATCGCTGCCCTCTGCTTCCACAATCGATTCTTCCGGTTCCTCTTCCTTCTCCGGCTCGATATACTCGATGATACCGGTTCCGGCTGGGATGAGCTTACCGATGATAACGTTCTCTTTCAAGCCGCTGAGCGGGTCGACCTTACCTTTGATTGCCGCCTCGGTGAGGACGCGGGTGGTCTCCTGGAAGGATGCGGCCGACATGAAGGAATCGGTTGCCAGAGAAGCCTTGGTGATACCCATGAGAACTGCATGGGAGGTGGCAGGTTTGCGATGGATTCCATCCTGTGCCTCCAGAGCCAGCAGCTCTTCATTTGCTTCACGCAGCTCGGATTTGTCAATCAGCGAGCCGGTGATCAGCTTGGTATCGCCGCCGTCGTCGATGCAGACCTTGCGCATCATCTGACGCACGATGACCTCGATGTGCTTATCGTTGATATCTACACCCTGTGTACGGTATACGCGCTGTACCTCTTTGATGAGGTAGTCCTGAACTGCCAGCTCGCCGCTGACTGCAAGAACCTCACCCGGCTCAACAGAACCTTCGGTAATCAGCTGACCTTTTCGACATACTGACCTTCCTGAACGATAATCTTGTAGTCGAACGGTACAATCTTGGTGAACACCTCTCCGTCCTCGCTGGTAACGTTGACGGTATTGGCGCCCTTGTGGTCAAGACGGAAGTTGGCAACACCGGAAACGTGGCTGATGATTGCCGCATTCTTCGGTTTTCTGGCTTCAAACAGCTCCTCGACCCTTGGAAGACCCTGTGTAATATCGCTTGCCGTTGCGACACCGCCCGTATGGAACGTACGCATGGTCAGCTGGGTACCCGGTTCACCGATGGACTGTGCGGAGATAACGCCGACTGCCTCACCGATGCCGACCGGCTGACCGTTTGCAAGGTTGGCGCCGTAGCACTTCGCGCAGACACCCTTCTTCGCCTGACAGTTGAGGATGGAGCGAATCTTAACCTGTGTGATGCCTGCATCTACGATCTTCTGTGCAGTCTTTTCGTCGATCATCTTTTCGCGGGTTGCCAGAACCTCGCCGGTCTCTGGATGAACGACATCGTCTGCCAGGTAACGTCCGGTCAGACGCTCCGCCAGGCTTTCGATGACACGTCCGCTGTCGGTGATGTCATAAACTACGATACCTCATGGGTGCCGCAGTCGTCGCTGCGGACGATAACATCCTGCGAAACGTCTACCAGACGACGGGTCAGGTAACCGGAGTCCGCAGTACGCAGCGCGGTATCTGCCAGACCTTTACGAGCGCCTCGGGAGGATTGGAAGTACTCAAGATGTTCAGACCTTCACGGTAGTTGGATTTGATTGGGATTTCGATGGCTTTACCGGAGGTATTTGCAATCAGTCCGCGCATACCCGCCAGCTGACGGATCTGCTCCATAGAGCCTCGCGCACCGGAATCTGCAAACATATAGATTGGGTTGCGCTCACCGAATGTGGTGCTCAGTTCCTTCTTAACCATCTCGGTGGTGTCGTTCCAAACCTTGATAACGCGGTCGTAACGTACATCATCCGAAATCAGACCACGGTCGTACTGACGTTTGATCTGTGCAACCTTTTCATCCGCCTGTGCAATCAGCTCTCCTGTTTGTTCTCAGGAATCAGTGCATCGCGGACAGCGACGGTAAAGCCGCTCTTGGTGGAATATTTAAAGCCCTGGTTTTGATGCGGTCCAGAATCTCGGAGGTGCGCACAGTACCGCAGGAGCGGATGCACTTGTCGATGATCTGACCGAGCTGTTTTTTACGTACCAGGAAGGTGACCTCAAGGTCAAACTGCTTTTCCGAATCGGTTCTGTCTACAAAGCCCAAATCCTGTGGAATCGGGTCGTTGAAGATGATGCGTCCGACGGTAGCGTCGATGATGCGGCTGATGGTCTTGCCCTCGATTTCCTTGGATACGCGGACCTTGATCGGTGCATGCAGTCCAACGACGCCGGTGTCATATGCCATCTTGGCTTCATCGAAGTTGCGGAATACTTTTCCTGCGCCCGGCTCGTCATCGCGTACCATGGTCAGGTAGTAGGAACCGAGGATCATATCCTGTGTTGGGATGGTAACAGGACGACCATCCGACGGTTTGAGCAGGTTGCCTGCTGCCAGCATCAAAAAGCGCGCTTCTGCCTGCGCTTCTGCGGACAGCGGAACGTGAATTGCCATCTGGTCGCCGTCGAAGTCGGCGTTGAAGGCGGTACATACCAGTGGGTGCAGACGGATTGCACGACCCTCAACCAGGATCGGCTCAAACGCCTGGATACCCAGACGGTGCAGGGTAGGCGCACGGTTGAGCAGAACCGGATGGTTCTTGATGACAACTTCCAGTGCATCCCAAACTTCTTTCATCGAAGCTCTGTCCACCATCTTGCGGGCATTTTTAATGTTGGTGGCAATCTCAGGTCAACCAGACGTTTCATAACGAATGGTTTGAACAGCTCGAGCGCCATCTCCTTTGGCAAACCGCACTGATACATCTTCAGGTCCGGTCCGACCGCGATAACGGAACGGCCGGAGAAGTCGACACGTTTACCCAGCAAGTTCTGACGGAAACGTCCTTGTTTACCTTTAAGCATATCGGACAGGGACTTGAGCGGACGGTTGTTTGGACCGGTTACCGGTCTGCCGTGACGTCCGTTGTCGATCAGCGCATCGACCGACTCCTGCAACATTCTCTTCTCGTTGCGCACGATGATGTCCGGCGCGCCGAGCTCCAGAAGCTTCTTCAGACGGTTGTTGCGGTTGATAACCCTTCTGTACAGATCATTCAGGTCGCTGGTGGCAAATCTGCCGCCGTCCAGCTGTACCATCGGACGGATGTCCGGTGGGATGACCGGAACAACGTCCATGATCATCCAGGAAGGCTGGTTGCCGCTGAGGCGGAACGCTTCAACGACCTCCAGTCTTTTGAGGATTCTGGCTCGCTTCTGACCAACCGGAAGGGTTTCCAGCTCGTCCTTCAGCTCTCGGGAGAGCTGTTCGAGCGTCGATGTCCTCGAGCAGCTTTTTGATTGCTTCCGCGCCCATCGAAGCCTCAAACTCGTCCTCGTAAGCCTCGCGCATATCGCGGTATTCCTTCTCGGAAAGGAGGGTGTATTTTTTTTCAGATTGGTGGTTCCCGGATCGGTTACGATATAAGAAGCAAAGTACAGTACCTTTTCCAGCAGTCTTGGCGACATATTCAGCAGCAGACCCATTCTGGAGGAGGTACCCTTAAAGTACCAGATGTGGGAAACCGGAGCTGCCAGCTCGATGTGACCCATTCTTTCGCGGCGGACCTTGGATTTTGACCTCAACTCCGCAGCGCTCACAGATCTTGCCTTTATAGCGCAGGCGTTTATACTTGCCGCAGTAACACTCCCAGTCCTTGGTAGGTCCAAAGATACGCTCGCAGAACAGGCCATCGCGTTCTGGCTTCAGGGTGCGGTAGTTGATGGTTTCCGGTTTTTTACCTCGCCATAGGACCATTCCCTGATTTTTTCCGGAGAAGCCAAGCCGATTTTAATAGACTCGAACACATTAAATTCCATTGATACGACCCCTTCTTCCTTTATTACATATTATCTTCGTTATCATCAAGACCAAAGTCAGAAATTCATCCAGCAGTCCGCCGAAATCATCTTCCTCTGGAAGATCTGGATGTTCCACAGCAAAGCTGTCCTCAAATTCGAGTCAACTGCAACATTTTCGCTCTGGAAGGTGGTACCATCGTCCTCCTCCTGGTAGCGTTCGCCGCCGTTGAAGCCAACATCGTCATCAAATCCTGCTTGAGGTCGATCTCCTCGTTGTTCTTATCCAGCACCTTGACATCCAGCGACAGCGACTGCATTTCATTGATGAGTACCTTGAAGGACTCTGGGATGCCCGGCTTTGGCAGTTTTTGCCTTTTACGATTGCCTCGAAGGTCTTTACACGTCCGATGACATCGTCCGACTTAACCGTAAGAATTTCCTGAAGTGTATAAGCAGCACCGTAAGCCTCAAGTGCCCAAACTTCCATCTCACCGAAACGCTGACCGCCGAACTGAGCTTTACCGCCGAGTGGCTGCTGTGTAACGATCGAGTAAGGACCGGTGGAACGAGCGTGGATCTTATCGTCTACCAGGTGATGGAGCTTTAGGTAGTACATGTAGCCGACGGTGACGGGGTTGTCAAACGCTTCGCCGGTACGTCCGTCGTAAACGATGGTCTTACCATCGCCGCGCAGTCCTGCCATCTCAAGGCATTGGAAAATGTCGTTTTCGTTTGCACCGTCAAATACAGGAGTCATAATCTTCCAGCCAAGCTCTGCTGCCGCACGTCCAAGGTGGACCTCCAGAACCTGACCGATATTCATACGGGAAGGTACGCCCAGCGGGTTAAGTACGATGTCCAGCGGACGTCCGTCCGCCAGGAACGGCATATCTTCCTGCGGCAGGATGCGGGAAACAACACCCTTGTTACCGTGACGTCCCGCCATCTTATCTCCAACGGAGATCTTACGTTTCTGTGCGATATAGCAGCGAACAACCATGTTGACACCCGGAGAAAGCTCATCCGAATTTTCTCTGGTGAACACCTTGACATCCACGATGATGCCGTATTCGCCGTGCGGAACGCGCAGGGAGGTATCGCGGACCTCTCTCTTGCCTTTTCACCGAAGATGGCGCGCAGCAATCTTTCCTCTGCGTTCAGCTCGGTTTCACCCTTCGGGGTAACCTTACCGACCAGAATGTCGCCGGAATGTAACCTCTGCACCGATGCGGATGATACCACGCTCGTCCAGTTCCTTCAGAGCATCCTCGCCCACGTTTGGAATGTCGCGGGTAATCTCTTCCGGTCCGAGCTTGGTGTCACGCGCTTCGATTTCGTGTTCCTCGATATGAATGGAGGTATATACGTCGTCGCGGACCATTCTCTCGTTGAGCAGGACCGCGTCCTCGTAGTTGTAGCCTTCCCAGGTCATAAAGCCGATCAGCGCGTTTTTACCCAGCGAATCTCGCCGTTGCTGGTCGCAGGACCATCTGCCAGTACCTGACCAACGGTAACTCGTTCGCCTCGCTGACGATTGGACGCTGGTTGAAGCAAGTGCCCTGGTTGGAGCGCATGAACTTGATGATGTGGAAGTTTTTCAGCTCTCCCTCATCGGTTCTGACAACGACCTTGGTCGCATCTACGCGGTCAACCACGCCGTTGACGTCGGAAACGACACAAACGCCGGAGTCAACTGCCGCTTTATACTCCATACCGGTACCAACGATTGGGTTCTCGGTCTTGAGAAGCGGAACTGCCTGACGCTGCATGTTCGCACCCATCAGCGCACGGTTGGTATCGTCGTTCTCCAGGAATGGGATCATCGCAGTTGCAACCGATACAACCATCTTTGGCGAAACGTCCATCCGTAGTCTACCTGTTCACGCTCTACGATTTTAACCATGTCGCGGTGACGAACCGATACCATCTTGTTGGCAAAGGTGCCTTCTTCGGTCAGCGGTTCGTTTGCCTGTGCGACGATGAACTCATCCTCGCGGTCGGCAGTCATATATTCTACTTCGTCGAGCACCTTGCCGGTTTCTTTGTCCACGCGGCGGTATGGTGCCTCTACAAAGCCGTATTTGTTGATTCTTGCAAAGGTAGCCAGGTAGGAGATCAGACCGATGTTCGGACCTTCAGGGGTCTCTACCGGGCACATTCTTCCGTAGTGGCTGTAATGTACGTCACGCACCTCGAATCCGGCACGGTCACGGGACAGACCGCCAGGACCCAGCGCAGACAGACGGCGCTTGTGCGTCAGCTCTGCCAGAGGGTTGTTCTGGTCCATAAACTGAGACAGAGGAGAGGAACCGAAAAATTCCTTTGATGGAAGCAACCACCGGACGGATGTTGATCAGCGCCTGTGGGGTGATGACCTCCATATCCTGTGCCTGTGTGGTCATACGCTCGCGGATGACCCTCTCCATTCTGGAGAAGCCGATGCGGAACTGGTTCTGCAGCAGCTCGCCGACCGAGCGGATTCTTCTGTTGCCCAGATGGTCGATGTCGTCGGTGGAGCCGACGCCGTTGCCCAGGCAGCACAGATAGTTGATGGTCGCAAAGATGTCGTCCTTGATGATGTGCTTTGGAATCAGGTCATCTGCGCGGTCCTTGATCATCTGGCGCAGGTCCTCGTCGGAGCTGCAGCTGTCCAGAATCTCGCACAGCACGCTGAAGCGTACCTTTTCATTGACGCCGATTTCTTCCAGCTCATCCTCGGTGTAGCAGGAAACATAGTCCAGCAGGTCCACCATGCCGTTGGAGATAACCTTGACAATGCGGTCGCCGCACTTGAGGAAAACGGTGTCAACGCCTGCGCGCTCGATTTCCTCTGCTTTTGCACGGGTCAGCACTTCGTCCGGCTCTGCCATCACTTCGCCGGTGCGGCTGTTGATGATTGGCTCGGCAACAATGTGTCCGTTGATACGGGAAGCGATGCCCAGTTTTTTATTGTATTTATAACGTCCAACGCGGGACAGGTCATATCTTCTTGCGTCGAAGAACAGGGCGTTCAGATGACTCTGTGCGCTGTCCACTGTCGGCGGCTCGCCCGGACGCAGCTTTCTGTATACCTCCAGCAGTGCTTCTTCGGTGTTGTTGGTGCTGTCCTTTTCGATGGTCGCAACGATGCGCGGGTCATCTCCAAAGAATTCCAGGATCTGTCCGTCGCTAAAGTCCGAGAGCACGGATGAAGGTGGTTACCGGCAGTTTTCTGTTTTTATCAATACGAACATAGAAAACGTCGTTGGAGTCGGTCTCATATTCAAGCCATGCGCCGCGGTTTGGAATGACTGTGGTGGAGAACAGCTCTTTACCGGCTTTGTCGCGGGATACTCCGTAATAAACACCGGGGGAACGAACCAACTGGGAAACAATGACACGCTCTGCACCGTTGATGATGAAGGTGCCGCTTGGTGTCATGACCGGAAAATCACCCATAAAGATGTCCTGCTCTTTTACCTCTCCGGTTTCCTTGTTCAGCAGGCTTGCACGAACGCGCAGAGGAGCCGCATAGGTCGCGTCACGCTCTTTGCATTCTTCGATGGTGTATTTTGGGGTCTCGTCAAGACGGTAGTCAATAAAGTCGAGCACCAGATTGCCCTGATAGTCCGAAATCTCGGAAATATCCTTAAATACTTCCTTCAATCCCTCCTCAAGAAACCATTTGTAGGAGTTTTTCTGCACCTCGATCAGGTTTGGCATTTCCAGAACCTCATCGATCCGAGAAAAGCTCATTCGAACATTTTTACCCAGATGTACCGGCTTAACATTCACCATAGGCTTATCCACTCCAATCCGCTTATTTGAAAATTGTCTATTGTGTACAACTTTTTTCCCTTTAAATTCAATATCCTGCAAGAAGGTATTGAATTTTCAACTGTTGTGTGCTACAATATATTTGGTTAAATCCATAAGTAGCCATTTTGATACATTATAATATTATATTGTATTTTGTCCTTAAAGTCAATCTTTTGCCTGTTGCGGGCTTGAAGAAAAACTCCGATTTTTTAATCGGAGTTTTGTTTATATATGCCAAATTTTTACCAATCATTTCCTGTCGACTCTTCTGTCCGTCCTGTCTGTGGGCGGGTGCGCTCAAAGCGGTGATAACGGCTTCCCTGAAAGGTCAGCTTTCCCACATCTCCCTGTGCCAGCAGCCCGTATTCCCTGCCGGAAAGGCTCAGTTCCATGCGGTCCCCGCTTTCTACCTCAAAAGTGGCATAGTAGCTGGTGCTGGTGTGGACGATATTGTCCCCTGCGGCAGCGTTGTGCGAGCGATGCTCCCGTTTTGCCACCACCTTCGCCGGCACTGTCAGCACCGGAGAATGGTTGTTGTGGTTCCACTCCCTGATTCCTCTGACAAACATCACCACAAACGTTGTGATGACGATTGCTGTAATTGCAAGGAAAAAATCGGGAATAACGTATCCATCCAGAAAAACATTCGCCTTCCCCCTCTCGTTTTTTTCATTGTACCACAGCGGATTTCTTCCTGCAATCTGCTTCTGTATAAAAAGTTTCCCCTGCACAGCAGCGATTCTATTCAGCTGCTATTTTCCTTGCTTTTCATCCTCGATTTTTATATCAGCTTTCCTGTTGTCTTCCCAAAAGCACAAAAACCCTCCGCAAATTTTGCGGAGGGTTTTGTTTTCCTGTCTTAGTCGATTGCTGCTACCAGGAAGGAGTAGAAGCCACGGTAGGTTTCATACAGGTCAACCTTGGAGATGATCTCCATTGGTGCGTGCATGCACAGTACCGGTACGCCGATGTCAATGGTGTCAACATCCAGCTCGGAGATGAATTTAGCAACGGTGCCGCCGCCGCCCTGGTCAACCTTGCCCAGTTCGCCAATCTGCCATACAACGTTTGCTTCATCCAGGATTGCACATACTTTGCTGGTGAATTTTGCGTTGCAGTCGTTGGTGCCGCCTTTACCGCCGGAACCGGTGTATTTTACAACACATACGCCGTAGTTCAGGAAGGAGGTGTTCTGTTTTTTTCATAAGCGTCTGCAAATGCCGGGTCGAATGCTGCACTTACGTCAGCGGACAGGCACTTGGAGTTGCTCAGAACGCGTCTTACCGGAACGCCGTATGGCTCTGCCAGTCTGCCCAGGAAGTACTCGAGGAATCTGGAGTGCATACCGGTGTTGCCGTCGGAGCCAACCTCTTCTTTGTCAGCGAAGATAACAACGGAGGTCCACTCTGGGTTCTTGTTGTCGATCTCAGCCATCATTTCGGTGTAAGCGCAAACGCGGTCGTCGTGACCGTAAGCACCGATCATGCTTCTGTCCAGACCAACGTCTCTTGCTTTGTCAGCAGGAACTACGCACAGCTCTGCGCCGAGGAAATCTCTCTCGGTGATGCCGTATTTTTCGTTGAAGATCTTCATCAGGTTCAGTTTTACCTTCTCGGAAGCTTTGTCATCCTTGAACTGTCTGGAACCGATGAGGATGTTCAGGCACTCGCCTTTGAATGCTTCGCCCAGAGTCTGCTGTCTCTGTTTGGAAGAAAGGTGTGGCAGCAGATCGGTTACGCAGAAAATTGGGTCGTTCTCGTCTTCACCGATGGTGATGGTAACAACAGAATCGTCTTTCTTGTAAACGTCGCCGTGCAGTGCCAGCGGAATGGTCGGCCACTGATATTTCTTGATACCGCCGTAGTAATGTGGTCTGAGGAAGCCCAGTTCAGCTTCTTCAAACAGTGGGTTTGGTTTGAGGTCCAGTCTTGGAGAATCTACGTGAGCAGCCAGGATCTTTACGCCTTTTTCGATTGGACGTGTACCCATGGTGCCGAAGATGAGAGATTTACCACGGTTATTGTAGTAGAATCTTTCGCCCGGCAGGTATTTTCTGCCTCTCTCAAATTCGTGATAATCGTTTGCTTCGAGCAGCTTGATTGCCTCTTTAACAGCCTCGATCTCGATCTTTGCAGCATCCATGAACTTTTTGTAGTCCTCAGCAAACGCATACGCCTTGTCGATTTCTTCATCAGACAGACGGGTGGTACCGTTTTCCTGTTTGAACAGCAGTTCTTCCTGGAGCAGCTCGCCTTTGGTCTTATCCATATCGTTCATCCTCCTGATTGATAAAATTGAGCCTTTTCCCCTTTGCGGGGACTTTTCCCTTACAGAGTCTTTCTCTTTCAGAGAAAAGAGGCATTTATCTGCACCGCATCCTGCAAGGACACGGCAGAGATCAAAATTTAAGAATAAAGCTCCTCATAGATCTGCTTTGCCTGAGCAACTTTATCATAGTACCCTTCTGTATCAGAATAGGGTATTTTGTCAAGTGTTTTTCCATCTTTCGAATAGTTTTCCTGCGAAAGCCGAGGAGCGCACGTTGCTCATGCCCGCGTGGTAGGCGCAGATGGCAAGCTTTTCGTCCTCCATCTCCTCCAGAAGCAGGTGCAGCATATAGGTCCCGTACTGGATGGCGACCTTCGGCTCAAATATCTGCTCATAGCTGACGCCGCTGTCGTCCCCCATACGGTACTGCACCCAGTCGAAGGCATCGCTGGTCATCTGCATCAGCCCGCGCGCATCCGCAGAGGATACCGCCTGTGGGTCAAAGTTGCTTTCGATGCGGGTGACCGCATACACCAGGTTTTTGTCCACGCCATACTCCTTGCTGTACTGCTCGATGTAATGGCTGTACTTGCGCGGGTACATCTGGCGGTAAACACTGTCGGTGGCAGGACGCATCAGTACAAAGCCTGCCGCTGCCAGCAGCACTGCCAGTCCCAGCCAAACGGCTGTCCGTCTGCCTTTGCCTTTTGAGGTACGCCTTTTTTTCAAAGACACCAAACTCCTTTGTTTTCGCTCAAACAGCTACTGATTCGTCTGCTCCAGCAGCGTTTCCAATCGGGACAGCAGCATCGAGGTCTGATTCTTCAGCTCATCGACGCTTCCGTCGTTTTCCAACACCTGCCACGAGCGGCTTTTGTAGTATTCCTCGTCATGCTGGGCGTTGATTCGCTGGTCTGCTTCCTCTTCGGTCAGCTGGTCGCGCTGGATAATCCGTTCGCGGCGCAGCTGCCGGGGAGCGGTAATGGAAACCACATAGTCACATTCCCTGTCCGCCCCGCTTTCAAACAGGGTGGGGGCATCCAGCACGATAATGCCCTGCTGTTCGCGGCGCAACTGGGCGGTGCGGGTGCGGATGCTGTCGATAATATACGGAAAGATCAGGGCATTGAGCTTTTTGAGCTTTGCCTTGTCTGTAAATACCGTCTTTGCCATCTTTTGCGGTTGAGCGTTCCATCCATATTGATGTATTCACAACCGAATTCCAACGCAATGTCTGCGATGCAGGCACTGCCGCTTTCCACCACCTCGCGGGCGATGTGGTCCGCGTCGATGATGGTGACGCCGTTCTCCTTCAGATAGTCCGAAACGGTGGTTTTGCCCGCTCCGGTCTGTCCGGTCAGTCCAACGACCAAATTTTTCATCTTATCCATCATACCTTTCCTGCTTTGGGTCATCCAGCGACTGCTCATGGTAGGCTGCCGCGCGGATCAGACGATTATAGACTGCCAGTCCTACCCCTTCCTTTGTCGGGACAGCGGGCGTACACCTTCTTTGCCCCGCGCCGGTCCAGCTCGCGAAGAGCTGCAAACAGCCGCCGCGCCTGGTCCTCATCGTCTGCACCCAAGCTGATGGCAGGCACCTGCAGTCCCGCAAGGTCCTCCTCAAGGCACAAAGCGAACAGCCCTTCCTCCCGGTGATGGTTGACATACTCGACAAACTCGCGGCTGTCCGCATCCAGAATCGTGATCTGTGCCTTTGGTGCATAGTGCTTATATTTCATCCCCGGGGAGGCAGCGGTCTGCCCTTCCCGGAGCCTGTGGGTAATGGCTTCATGCAGCTGCAAATCCGGTAAAAACGAACGGAGCATCTGCGGAGTCACTGCGCCCGGACGCAGCAGGACAGGGTGTTCCCCCGCCAGCGACAGGACGGTCGATTCCAGTCCCACGCTGCACGCGCCTCCGTCCACAATGGCGTCCACCCTTCCCCATAGGTCGTTGATACAGTGCTCGGCAGTGGTCGGGCTTGGGGAGCCGGACAGGTTTGCCGAAGGCGCTGCCACCGGTACGCCTGCCCAGTGGATGATCTGTCTGGCTACCGGATGGGAGGGGATGCGCACCGCTACTGTATCCAATCCGCCGGAGGTTTCCAGCGGGATGTTTTCCCTTTTGGGCAGGATGATGGTCAGCGGTCCCGGAGAAAACTGTTCGCACAGCCGGTAGTAGACCGGCGGAATATTTTTGGCATACAGCGCCGTCTGGGACGCATCCTCCAGATGGATAATCAGCGGATTGTCCTGCGGGCGGCCTTTGGCAGCAAAGATCCCCCTGCACTGCCTGTGGGTCCAGTGCATTTGCACCCAGCCCGTACACCGTTTCGGTCGGAAGGCGACCAGCCCACCCTGCCGGATGAGCTGTCCTGCCTTTTGCAGTGCCTGCTGTCCGTCTGCTGCCGAAAGCAGCAGGGTATCACAGGTTCTCATCGTTTGGTTTTGTTCCATGGTATCGCCTCTTTTCAGCCGACCCTGCGATTAGTTCTCTCCGCCGGTGCTGCCGGAGCTTTCCTTGAGCTTGTCTGCCTGGTCAAAGGTATTCAGCGCATCAAACAGCTCGGTCAGGTCGCCGTTGAGAATCTGTTCGAGTTTATACAGGGTCAAACCGATGCGGTGGTCGGTCACCCTGCCCTGTGGGTAGTTGTAGGTGCGGATACGCTCGGCACGGTCGCCTGCGCCGACCTGCAATTTACGCTCGGAGGCAATCTTCTCCTCCTGCTCGCGCTGCATCTTCTCATAGATGCGCGAACGCAGAATCTTCATTGCCTTGTCTTTTGTTCTTGTACTGGCTGCGCTCGTCCTGACACTCAACCACCGTGCCGGTAGGCAGATGGGTGATTCGGATAGCGGACTCGGTCTTATTGACGTGCTGACCGCCTGCACCGCCCGAACGATAGGTGTCGATCTGCAAATCCTTCGGATTGATTTCGACCTCTACATCGTCCACCTCCGGCAGTACCGCTACGGTAACGGTAGAGGTGTGGATACGACCCTGGGTTTCGGTCTCCGGTACACGCTGTACACGGTGTACGCCCGATTCAAACTTGAATTTGGGTAAGCGCCGTCGCCGTTGATTGAAAAGCTGATTTCCTTGTAGCCGCCCAGCTCGGTCGGGTTGGCGTTGAGCACCTCGATCTTCCATCCCCTGGCTTTCTGCATACATCGAGTACATACGGTACAGGCTGTTTGCAAACAGTGCAGCCTCGTCGCCGCCTGCACCGCCGCGGATTTCCACGATAACGTTCTTGTCGTCGTTCGGGTCCTTTGGAATCAGCAGAATCTTCAGCTGCTCGGAAATGACCTCGATGTCCTTTTTGCTGGTTTCATACTGTTCTTCGATCAGCTCACGGAAGTCCTTGTCCAGACCGCCTTCTTCCAGCATCATCTTGGCTTCTTCCATGTCCTCGGTAGCTTTTTATACTCACAGTATTTTTCCACAATAGGAGTCAGATTTTTATACTCCTTCATCAGCTCGGCATACTGCTTTGGGTCGCTGACAACGTTCGGGTCCATCAGCCGGTCGTTGATAGCCTGATAGCGCTCCTGGGCGCCGCTCAACTGTTCAAACATCTTTACATTCTCCTTAAAAACGAATTGTGTCCTATGATCGTCTATCTCCGAAAGGATTTTCTGGTTTACGGTCGCTCGATTTGCCGGATGTTTTTTCGGCTTTGGAGCGCGCAACCATCACCTCTCTGCCGCAGCCGGTGCATCGAAGCTTAAAATCCATGCCGCTGCGCAGTACAAGAAATCTGTTTTCCCCACAGGGGTGGTTTTTCTTCATGACAAGAATATCTCCCACACGCACATCCATTGTTGTCCATCGCCCTCCTTTCATCCGGCTTTCCTTTCTTTTGCTTTATCCTGCATACAGAACCTATTATAGCAAACCCGCACCCTCTTTAGCAAGATTTTACAGGGCTTTTTCTTTGCAAAAAAGATTTTGTTTGTCATCGACACAAAAATAATTCCTCTTTTGTCCGCATATAGATGGTATCAGCTTACTTTACAAAGACTAGATAAAGACTGTCCGCACCCAGGTGCCGGACAGAAGGAGGGAAGAAAAAATGACAAATTTCTTGCCGGAGGGTTGGCTGATGGATACCGCTGCCAACCGCAGTCTCTGCCGCAATCCAGCCGGGCTTTGGGAGGCGTTCCACACCCGCACCATCCTAGAAGCACGCGCGCTTTTATGTACCCAGCAGCACGACCTGGTCGTCGATTTCGGATTTTGCCGCGGCATCATCCCGCGGTGCGAAGGCGCTTTGGGGATTGCCGACGGCTCGGTGCGGGACATCGCTCTGCTCTCCCGCGTGGGCAAGCCGGTCTGCTTCCTCATCGAGGCATCGGGCAGCAGAGCGACGGCAGCCTCTGTCCGGTCCTTTCCCGCAGGGCAGCGCAGCAGCTGTGTCTGGAGCAGTACATCCGCTCGCTGACTGCCGGGGATGTCATCCCTGCCCGGGTCACCCATCTGGAGGGTTTTGGCTGCTTTGTGGACATCGGCTGCGGCATCCCGTCGATGATTCCCATCGACTGCATCTCGGTTTCCCGCATCTCCCATCCTGCCGACCGCTTTTCTGCCGGACAGGACATCCGTGCGGTCGTCTGCGCAGTCGATGCCGACGGGCGTGTGACCCTCAGCCACAAGGAGCTGCTGGGCAGCTGGGAGGAAAATGCCGCCCTGTTTTCCCCGGGACAAACGGTGTCCGCACCGGTGCGCTCAGTGGAAAGCTACGGCATCTTTGTCGAGCTTGCTCCCAACCTTGCCGGACTTGCTGAGCCAAAGACCAGCGTCCGCACAGGACAGCAAGCCAGCGTCTACATCAAAAGCCTGATTCCCGAAAAGATGAAGGTCAAGCTGATTATCATTGATTCGTTCGATGCGCCTGCCCAACCGCTGCCGATGCACTATTTTATCCAGTCAGGACACATCGACCGCTGGCAATATTCCCCGGTATGTGCAAGCAAGCGAATCGAAAGCGTTTTCTCTCCCGTCGTTTAACAGCAAAAGGAGCCGAACCAATGGTTCGGCTCCTTTTTGCTGTCTGGCTTTGTTTTCCTTTTTTGTGATACAATTTTTTAAAAGAATAACACAGACCCCAACGGAAAAAGAGGAGATTGGTATGGCAAAATACCCGCTGATTGTTTTGTTATGTTTCCTTGGTGCGATGATGCTCTTCCAGCCGGAACTGCTGTGCAAACTGATCTCCTTCTTTGTTGTCAAAAACAGCGAACCCAGCGACTACCGTCTGTCCTTTGTGCGGCTGCGTGGTCTTTTTGTCTCATCGCTGCTTTGCTGCTTGCCCTTTTCCTGTAAGGTGGGGTATTTTCCACCATTCCCCATTGAAAATGTGGAAAACAACCCTGCTCTCTTTTTTGTATCGGAAAAAGTTGTCCTTCTCTTGCAGAAAACTTGCAATCCTCCAACCGTCTGCTGTATACTAAAAACAAATCGACCGACGGCACAAAAGGAGGAGAAAAGATGCAACCGATTCTAACCGAACGCTTACAGCTGCGCCCGCCCTGCAAGCAGGATGCAGCGCCGCTGCTTGCCATCCGCAACAGTCCCTTTGTCCTGCGCTACAACGCCATGCATCCACTGACGCTGCCGCAGATGGAACAGCAGCTAAGCGAGCTGCACGACTCGATGCTGGTGCTGTCCTGCAAGGACAGCGGGCTTGTTATCGGCGCTGTCTTTTTTCTCCCCTGACCGGATGCGCTATCAGACCGGTTCGCTCTGCCTTTCCTACTATCTGGGCGAGTCCTGGTGCCGGCAGGGCTATATGAGCGAGGCGCTTGCCGCCCTCATCCCGCAGCTGTTTGCACAGGGCGCACAACTGCTCTGCGCACGATGCTTTTCCCCAAACACTGCCTCCCGCGCGCTGCTTGCCAAGCTGGGCTTCCAACTGGAAGGTTGCCTGCGACACGCCGTACTGGGGTACGGAGGAATCATCTACGACGACTGCCTGTATTCAATCCTGAAGGAAGAATTTTAATCTAGGAGGAATCTACTATGTCCGAAAAAAACTGGGCCGCAACGACCCATGCTGGTGCGGCAGCCAGAAAAATATAAACATTGCCACATGGAGATGGCTGAACAGATCGACCGCTTCCGCCGCGAGGGTCACACCGTCCCCACCCGCCAGATGATCAAAACACCCGAGCAGATCGAAGGCATCCGCCAGAGCAGCCGCATCAACATCGCGGTGCTGGATTTGGTGGCTCAGAAAATCCACGAAGGGATGACCACCGAGGAGATTGACAAAATCGTCTATGAAGAAACCACCCGTTTAGGCGGCATCCCGGCTCCGCTCAACTACGAAGGCTTCCCCAAGAGCGTCTGCACCTCGGTCAACAACCAGGTCTGCCACGGCATCCCTTCGGAAAGGTGGTGCTGCGCAGCGGCGACATCATCAATGTCGATGTATCCACCATCTACAACGGCTATTTCTCCGACTCCTCCCGTATGTTCTGTATCGGTGAGGTATCCGAGGAAGCAAAACAGCTGGTACAGGTTCCAAAGAATGTGTCGAGCTGGGACTCAAAGAGGTCAAGCCCTGGGGATTTTTGGGCGACATTGCACAGGCAGTTTCCGACCACGCCCATAAAATGGCTACACCGTCGTCCGCGAAATCGGCGGTCACGGGGTAGGGCTTGCCTTCCACGAAGACCCGTGGGTCGGCTATGTCGGCAGAAGAGGCACCGATATGCTGCTGGTGCCCGGCATGGTGTTCACCATCGAGCCGATGATCAACCAGGGCAGCTACCACGTCAAGCTGGACTCCACGCCGACACCGCTGCCGGTCAGGATTGGATTGTCATTACCAGCGACGGCAAGCTCTCCTCCCAGTGGGAGATCACCGTTGCCGTCACCGAAGACGGCGCCGAGGTGCTGACCTACTAACCAAAATTTTCCGCATAAAAAATTCCGCTGTGTTTTTAACACAGCGGAATTTTTGTTTTGATTATTCGTCCTTTTCAAATTCGGTCACAGCGATGGCAAGCTCATCCAGGCTCTTTTTTTGTCCACCGGGGACGGGCACTGGCTCATCAGCTCGCTGGCGTTTTGTACCTTCGGGGAGGCGACCACGTCGCGCAGGTTATCGCAGCCGCACATGGTCATCACAATGCGGTCCAGACCCAAAGCAGCACCTCCGTGCGGCGGTGCGCCGTACTTGTAGGCATCTACCGAGGAAGCCGAATTTTGCCTCGATTTCTTCCTCGGTCAGACCCAGTGCTTCAAACATCTTCTGCTGCAGCTCGTAATCGGTGATACGGATGGAACCGCTGAGCAGTTCGACGCCGTTGACTACCATGTCGTACGCCTGCGCGCGAACCGAACCCGGGTCGCTGTCGATGTATGGCAGGCACTCCTCCAGCGGCATGGTGAATGGGTGGTGCATTGCCAGCCAGCTCTGGCTTTCCTCGTCCCACTCGAAGAAGGGGAACTCGGTGATCCAGAGGAAGTTGTACTTGCCTTCCGGGATCAGTCCCAGCTGTTTGCCCAGTGTCAGACGCAGCTGACCGAGAACCGGCAGGACCACACGGTCTTTATCTGCCACGATCAGAACCACATCGCCCTGCTGGCAACCAGGAAGCTCAGCAGTCCTTCCAACTCCTCTTCGCTCATAAATTTTGCAAAGGAGCAGTTCGGCTTTTCATCTGCCCAGCGGATGTATGCCAGTCCCTTTGCACCGATGCCCTTTGCCTTTTCGGTCAGCTTGTCGATGGCTTTTCTGGTCAGGGTAGCGGCTGCATCCTTCGCAACGATGCAGCGGACCGAACCGCCGTTTGCCAGCGCATCGGCAAAAACAGGGAAGGAGGTTCCCTTGACCTGCTCGCTCAAATTGACAATTTCCATCTCGAAGCGGGTATCCGGCTTATCCGAGCCGTAGCGCTCCATTGCCTCGCGGTAGGTCAGACGCGGCATCTTGCCAATCTCAATGCCTTTGATCTCGCGGTACAGCCGCTGGATGTAGCCAGCCTTCGAGCATATCCATGATGTCCTCCTGGGTAACAAAGGACATCTCCAGGTCCACCTGGGTGAACTCGGGCTGACGGTCGGCACGCAGGTCCTCGTCGCGGAAGCACCGGGCAAGCTGGATATACCGGTCATAACCGGAGATCATCAAAAGCTGCTTATAAATCTGCGGCGACTGCGGCAGAGCATAGAAGTTGCCGTGGTGGATTCTGGATGGTACCAGGTAATCCCTTGCACCTTCCGGTGTGGACTTAATCAGCATTGGGGTTTCGATTTCCAGAAAATCGTTCTCATAGAAGTAGTCGCGGGTGACCTTTGCAACCTTTGGTGGCGCAGAATCATCTTCTCCTGTAAGGTCTTTCTGCGCAGGTCCAGATAGCGGTATTTTAAGCGAAGCTCCTCTTTTACCTTGCTCTTGTCGGTGATTTCAAACGGAGGAGTCTGTGCTTTGGAGAGGATGCGCAGCTCTTCGACGTGGATTTCGATTTCTCCGGTGGAGATTTCGGTGTTGACCGCTTCTCTCTGGCGAACCAGACCTTTTGCAATCAGCACATATTCTGCATGGACCGAAGCTGCCTTTTCAAACACCTCACGGTTGGTATCGTCGTCGAATACCAGCTGTACCACGCCGGTGCGGTCGCGCAGGTCAATAAAAATCAGATGACCCTTATCCCTCTGTTTTGTACCCATCCGCAGACAACTTCGCTGTTGCCCACATTTGCCTTGGAAAGTTTTCCGCAGTAGCTGGTCCTTTTCAGACCGTTCATCGTTTCTGCCATACTTGTTTCTTCCTTTCTGCTTGATGTTGTATGATGCTTGGTTCTAACAAAATTGACTCTATCGGCAGTACCACTCCAAAAACTGGTACTCTGTCCGGTCGCCCTCATAGTGGACGTCCTGCTGCAAGGTCTGCACATCGGCAAATCCCAGCTGATGATAGAGATGGAGTCCCGGAAGGTTGCCCACCCAGGTGTCGATGCGGACCCCTTCCATCCCATTTTGCTGTGCCTGCTGCTGGGCAAACCGCATCAGGCGCCTGCCCAGTCCCAAGCCCCTGCCAATCGGGATGGACTGCCAGCGTATGGACACACAAAAGCTTATCCTGCTCGAGCGTTCGGCTCCAGCTGACCTGCTGATAGCAGCTGTCAAAGCAGTTGTCATACGCTGCCGATGCCACCAGCTGTCCGGTCTGCTGCTCGAACAAGCCGTACAGTCCGCCCTGTGCAAACAGCTCGCGTGCAGTCCACTCCTTTGGATATTCGGTGTCCCAGCCGGAATAATTTTCTCCTGCCAGCTGGTCGGCTGTCACACATTCGTACAGCTTTCCTATCTCGACCAGCTCCTGCTCGGCTATTGGTCGAAGCTCCAGCCCTAATCGATAGCGGTATTGCAGCAGCGGCGCGTCCGAATCTGCGCGGTACATCTCGTGGTTTCCCGGCACATCCATCTTTCCTGCCAGCGTTGCTCCCAGCTGTTCGCAGGTCCTTTTTGGAGGCAAGGTTGTCCTCCCGGCAGGTAATCAGCACCTCTTGCATCCGGTGACGTCTTGCCAGCTGCAACAGCAACCGGCAGCCACTCAGAGCATAGTGATGTCCCCGATGCTCTTCCTCCACCTCATAACCGATATTTCCCGCATACGGAATCAGGTCGTTATATCCGACCCGCAGCGTACAGCGTCCTACCGGCTGACCGTTTGCCACCATCTCAAAGAGATATGCCGGCAGATATTTCTTTTGCGGCTGTGCCGGGACGGTTTTGAGCAGCCGCAGATGAAACTGCCTGCTGCCAAAATATTCGCCCTTTTACAAGGCTCCAAAAGGTCATCTCTGCTCTCCTCCTTGCCGGTCCAATAAAAAAAGCTTTCCCTCCCTCACAGCCATCGTTCAGCTGCAAGGGACGGAAAGCTTTCTGCTTTTCGTGGTGCCACCCTGATTCAAGCGCTCTGATTTACAAAACGCTCCTTGTTGTTTTTCCTTAACGCGGAAGCTACGGGAGCGATTGATTCTCGCTCCAGCTAGGCAGGTGTCTTCACAAAATCCGGTTCCCGGGTCCCTTTCAGCCGGTGAGGACCCTCTCTGGTCGGTCGATATTTTGCTACTCCTCCATGCGTCAAACGCTTTTTGTTCGGTATGATTTTAAAGGTGTATCCCAAATGGAATACACCTATCATACATCATCCTGCCGTCAAGGTCAAGACCTCTTTTTAAAGTTTTCCTGCTTTCAAGAAGCACTCAAAATCTTCAGAGCAAGCCAAAAAAAAGAATGCCGTCTGAATTTGCTTCAGGAATTCTAATCCTGTAAATCTCATCCGTTCTTTCGATTGGCTCTTCCCATTATACGCTCGGATTGCCGATATTTCTCCAGTCAAGGTCTCCGCGTTCCAGAGCATGAATCAATGCCTCTGCTGTTGCAATGTTGGTTGCCACCGGTACATTGTGGACATCGCACAGACGAAGGATGTTTGCCTCATTGAGCTCATTTGGTTTTACTGTAATCGGATCGCGGAACATCAGCAGAAGATCCAGTTCGTTGCAGGCGATCCTTGCCGCAATCTGCTGATCTCCGCCCTGTGAACCGCTGAGGAAGCGCAGGATATCAATCCTGTTGCCTCTGCTACAAGCTTTCCGGTCGTTCCTGTTGCACATACATTGTGGCGGCTGAGCACACCGCAGTATGCAATACAAAACTGCACCATCAGCTCTTTTTTTGGAATCGTGAGCAATCAAACCAATATTCATCTGTTTTCATTCCTTTCTGTAAACAATATCAAAACATCCAAAAGTTTTTCCTTCAGATGTGACCTTGCAAGCCTTCCTCCGTTCTGTCGCAGACCTTGCACCAGGAGAAACTGCCCGTTCGGTTGATACCTGTTTTTCCCACTTTTTGCTTAAAAAATATGCAAACTCTTTTTTGCATATTTTTTCTAAAGCTTTTCATTTTCCTTATTACCATTTATAGTCTATCATTATTGCTCTGTTTTGTAAACTATTTTTCTCTGATTTTTGTCTATTTCAATCAAGAAAATCTTCTTTTTTGTACGCTATCACCGTTATCCTTCCTTTTTATCTTTTTTATTCACTTTTTAAACGCAAAATATTCACCTGATTGGAGATACGTGATGCAAAAAGGACGGAGGTGATTTCCTCCGTCCTTTTTTATTTCTGCATTCCATTCAGAAAAAGAGAATGCAATTTCATCTGCGTGAAATTTTTATGGGATCAGCTGCCCGTCGCTGTTCTGCTGCTCGATCTGCTGGTCGTTGAGTCCAAAATACTCGTCAAAGATTGCCTTTGCCACCGGCGCGCCACGCTGACCGCTGTAACCCTTTTCCACTACGACTGCGACTGCAATCTCCGGGTCGTTGGCTGGTGCATAGGCAATGAAGGTCGCGTTGTCGTCGTTGCCGGTCGCCTGCGGTGTACCGGTCTTGGAGGCAACGTCAATCGGATAATCGCCAAAGTAGTACCTTGCCGTACCGCGTGTGGTATCACGGGAGGCACGCAGCATCCCCTGACGTACCTGTTCAAAGGCATCCTGGTCCGCCTCCACCTGGTTGAGCATCTCCGGCTCGGTGGTGGAAACGGTTTCCTCCAGATTGTATGACTCGATGGACTTGACCAGATGGGAGCGCATCCGCTTGCCGTCGTTTGCCAGCGTGGCGGTGTAGTTTGCCATCTGAAGCGGCGTGAAGGCGTTGTCCAACTGACCGATTGCCGACTGGAGGACGTTACCGTAGGTCCAGGTATCATCCACCTGTCCCTGTCTGACCGACTCATAATACTCCGGCGAGGAAACATGACCGGTCGCCTCCGACAGTTCGATTCCCGTTTTAGTCCCCAATCCCAGCTGATTGGAATATTTGACGATGTTATCGATGCCCTGTCGGGTGCCTGATTCATAGAAAAAATAGTTGCAGGAAACCATCAGCGCATACTGCACATTGATGGGACCGTGCAATCCCAGACAGCGCGGATTGTAGCTGGTGCCGGTCTGATAGACCTGCTTACAGTCGATGAGCGTTTCGCCGTCGATGACGCCGGTCGCCATACCGCCGATGGCAACCACCGGCTTGTAGATAGAACCCGGCATATAGATGCCCTGCGTGCAGTAGTTCATCAGCGGGCGCAGCGGGTCGGAGCTTAGCTCGGAATATTTGGTGTAGTAGTCGGACAGGTCATAGGTCGGATAGTTGACCATCGCCAAAATCTCTCCGCTCTTGACGTCCTGTGCCACCACCGAGATGCGGTCGGCGCTTCCGCCCTGTTCGGGGAGTAGGTCGCCTTTGCCATCTTTAAAAATTCCTCGCACCCTTCCAGCGCTGCCCGCTGCAAATCCTTGTCCAAGGTGGTGACAATGGTGTTGCCGGGCTTTGCCTGCTTGATGATTTCGGTGGTGAGAACATTTCCGCTGGCGTCGGTGGTGATGCGTTTTTCTCCGCGCTCTCCGCGCAGCTGGTCCTCCATGGCATATTCCAGACCGCTTTTGCCGATGATGTCGCTGTATCCGTACTTTTGCTCCTGATACGCCTGATCAATCTGCTCCTCGGTCCAGTCGGGGTGCTGCTCTTTGATTCTTTCCAAAATTGCCTGGTTGTTTGCCGTGTATTCCTCCTGGGTGATGGAGCCGACCACTCCGATGGCGTGCGGCGCCAACGAGCCGTCCACATAGCGGCGGCTGGTGGTTTCCTTGATTTCGATGCCGGGCATCTGCTGGCTGTATTCCTTGATGGTCACCACCACGTCGATGGGAATGTCCTTGGAAAAGGTGTACGGTGTGCTGGTGCTGGAGCCGTAGATCTCCATCTGATAGCGCACGCCCGCAATCTTTCTTGCCATCAGCCGGTCATAGGCTTCAAACTGTTCCTTGGAGGCTCCACATTCCGGGCAGACGTAGTCCTCTTTTTCTTCTGACAGCTCTCCTTCATAGCGGTAGCCGCATTCCTTGCAGGTGTAGTGGATAAGCTTATATTTTTTGAACAGGTTGTCCAGCGTCGTCTGCACATCCGCATCCAGATTGATTTTATTGTTGGTCTTAATCTGCTCCAGCTGCCGCTTCTGCGATTCGGTTTCGGTCAAAAAGGCAAACGGCTCGGTGGTGCTGATGGGAAGGGTGTCAATCCAGCTCTGTTCCTCGCTTTCCATCAGCAGGATGATGCGCTCGATGACCGTATTTCTCATTTTATTGGGCAGATACGCCTCGTTGATCATCACATCATAGCTGACCTGATTGACTGCAAGCGGGCGACCGTATCGGTCCAGCATCTCTCCGCGCGCTGCATCGATGCTCTGGGTACTCGTGTAGTTTCCCTGTGCCATCTCCCGATATTTTTCTGCATCCACAATCTGATATTTCATCAGCCGCAGCGCAAAAACGACAAACACCGCGATGATGACACCGACCAGCAGAAAAAAACCCTGCCCTTGTGCTTCTGCTTTTCTTCCATGGCATAGCCTCCTTTCTGCTTCTACTCCAATTTCTCCTCAAAAAGCGGTGCATCCTCCGTACCGCCAGAAAAATCAGCGGAGTGACCAGCAGGGTACACAGCAGATTGGGGAGCATATGCCGCAGCAAAATCTGGGAGCTGTTTTCATATCCCCACATTGCATAGTAAAAAGTATTCCAGCAGCAGCCGAACCGCAAACCCGCTGCCGGTAAAAATCAGGCTGTTGGTCAGCGAAGGCTGCATGAAGTAAAGCACCAGCAATCCCACTGCCGTACAGATGACCAGATATAAAATCGAGCCAAAACCAAACAGAACGCTGGACGAGGTATCACACAAAATTCCTGCAAACAGTCCAAACAGCCCGCCTGCAAGCTGCCCATCAAACATCGCAACAGCGACAGCAAAGGGCAGCACCAGCACCGGTCCAGTCCCATTGCTCAAGGTGAAATTCGGGTCGTTTTGTAGTACATATAGTATAATTATTAGTAAGATATACAAAAAATATTTTGCCAGTTGTATCTTTGAACGCCTGTTCATCTCGCCGCACCTCCTTTTGCCTTTCGGCTAGTTTTCCTGATGTTTCTGAACATCCTGTTCAAAACCGGACAGGCTGCTTCCCTGTCCTTTAAAGGAGGTGATGATGACAACATCCTTGATGCTCTTGATGTCGTTTGCCGGCTCGACCACCGCATACATCATCGTGCCCTGCGGCTCGAATCCAACATCGCTGACTCTTCCGACGACAATTCCCTGCGGGTACAGTCCCGAGGTCCCCGCTGTCTGGACGATGTCACCTTTGGCAATCCCTGCTTTCACGCGGAATCAGCGACATCTTGCACCTGCCCTGCTGCGCCATCTCAATATCGCCCGAAATGGTGGCAACGTCCTGGGTGCGCACGTCCTGGCAGGCAACGTTCAGCCGGACATCGAGGATGGTGGTCACCTTGGCAAACACCGGTCCCACCTCGGAAACGATGCCGACCAGCCCATCCGCCGTGATGACCGGGTCCTGATAGGACACGCCGTCCAGCGTGCCCTTGTCAATGGTGAAGGAGTAAAAACTGGTCGGACGGGTCCCTTCCGATGACCGAAGCAGTCATCGTTTCCCACTGCGGATTTTCCTCCTGAATACCCAGCTGCTCCTTTAAGCTTTCGTTTTCATGTTTATAGTTTTCATAGTCTACCATCTGCTCGATGAGCTTTCTGTTCTCTTCTCGAAGCTGCTCGTTCTCCTGCGAAATCTCGCTTGCCCGGAGAAACTGGTCCAGAAAACCGGTGATCGAACCGCTCAAACCAGAGGTCAGTGACTGCACCGGCGCAGTGATGGTCCCGACAATCTGCTCCACCACGGTGGAAGCTCCCATCGTCATGGTTGCCCGCAGCAGAAAGGCAAACATCACAATACACAGCGCCAGCAGCACCTTAAAGACCCAGTTGTGAAAAAAAACTCCTTCACTTTCGGTCAGCACTCCCTTCCGCCTGCACAAAGCCATTGCATCAGCCATTGCATTTTCTGTGCAGCTGCGTTTTTATAAAGAGAAGGCCACCGGCCGGGCCGGCAGCCTTATTTGCAAAACGTTTAATATTTGGAATCGTCGTCGGACAGCAGTTCCTTCATGCTGTTGAGATTCTCCAGCAGCTTTCCGGTTCCGGCAGCCACACAATCCAGCGGGTTTTCTGCCACCTGCACCGGCATACCGGTTTCCTTGGAAATCAGCTGGTCCAGTCCGCGCAGCATGGCTCCGCCGCCGGTCAATGTAATGCCGTGGTCGATGATGTCCGCAGACAGCTCCGGTGGTGTTCTCTCAAGGGTGGTGCGGATGGCATCCAGCACCGACATAATGGAATCTGCCAGCGCTTCGCGGACCTCTTCCGGGTGCAGCATCATGTTCTTTGGCAGACCGTCCACCAGGTTGCGTCCTTTGATTTCCATCGGCTGTTCATCCTCATAAGGGTATGCCGAACCAATCTGAATCTTGATATTTTCTGCGGTGCGGTCACCGATGAGCAGGTTATATTTTTCTTGACATACTGAATGATTGCCGAGTCGAACTCATCGCCGCCGACTCTGACCGAACGGGAGGCAACGATGCCTCCCAGGGAGATAACCGCTACCTCGCTGGTGCCGCCGCCGATGTCAACAACCATGCTGCCGGTCGCTTCGGCAACCGGCAGTCCTGCACCGATAGCAGCTGCCATCGGCTCCTCGATGATGGCTACATGGCGTGCACCTGCCTTCAAAGAAGCCTCTTTTACCGCACGGCGCTCAACAGCAGTGACACCGGATGGGATACAGATGACCACGCGCGGACGGGCAAAGATGGAGTTGTTGCAGGCTTTCTTGATAAAAATCTGCAACATACTTGCGGTGATGTCAAAATCCGCAATAACACCGTCCTTGAGCGGACGAACTGCTACGATAGAGCCCGGTGTTCTGCCGATAACATCCTTTGCTTCCTGACCCACATATTTGACGGTATAATTTCTGGTATCCACTGCAACCACCGATGGCTCTCGCATGATGATTCCTTTTCCTTTCATAAATACCAGTGTATTGGCTGTACCCAAATCAATGCCGATGTCTTTTCCAAACATAACCTTTTTCCTCCTGCCAAAATTTTAAACAGCTGCGCCGATCTTCGCTATTCCAGGGTGCTCCCCCGCTGCCCTGCACGATCGTCTATCTATTTCACATCAAATTTATCTGAAAATTGATTGCAAAAACAGTCAAAAAGCAATTCATTTTTCCCGCCAGAAGGCGGACAAACTACATTATCCTATATATTATAACCCGAAAAAGGCGCAATCTCAACAGGAATTTTTGAATTTTTTGAAAGCGGCAAAAATTACAGATTTTGAACAAACGCCCTGTGTACAACCGCATTTCTCTGTCTAAAATCGCTAAGCTTCTGCCCTTCCCAGCGCCTTGAGCCGGCGGTTGAGCGCAGCAACCGGAAGACCCATTACATTGAAGTAGTCCCCGCAGATGCCCTCCACCAGCAGACTGCCGTAGCCCTGGATGCCGTAGGCTCCCGCCTTGTCATACGGCTCGTCGAGGTCTGCATACCAGTTGATCTCTTCTTCGGTCAATGGCAGAAAACGCACTGCCGTCCTTTCATAAAACGATTCAGTCTGCCCGTTCACTACAAGAGCCACACCGGTATATACCTCATGCTCCCGTCCCGACAGAGCCGACAGCATACGAACGCAATCTGCGCGGTCCTTCGGTTTTCCCATGATCTGCCCGTCCAGTGCCACCACTGTGTCCGCTCCGATGACCACACAGTCGGGATAATCCTTTGCTACCGCCTGCGCCTTTGTTGTTGCCAGCAGCTCCACCGCTTCATACGGTGTTGCTCCCGGCGGATCACCTCTTCTGCACTGCTTCCCTGCACGATAAAATCCTTTGTACCCACTCCAACTGCTCCCGTCTGCGTGGAGACTGGGATGCCAACACCAGTTTCATCCTCTTTCTTCCTTTCCTCCTGCCTGCTTGCAGGTTTACTTTCCGGTCGAGCCAAAGCCGCCCTGACCGCGTCCGGTTTCCTCCAGCTCATCGACTTCCTCGATGTCCGGCAGCTCCACCGGCATCACCAGCAGCTGTGCGATTCGGTCCTGCGGCTGCACCACATACGGCTTGTCCGAATGATTGTGCAGACAGACACAGACCTCTCCCCGGTAGTCCGAGTCGATGACTCCGACCGCATTGGCTGGAATCACACCGTATTTGGTCCCCATCGAGCTGCGCGCAAAAATCAGCGCCACATACTTCCTACTCTCCAGCTGGATAGCAAGTCCGGTCGGGACCTTAACCGTCTGTCCCGGCAAAATCTCTGTTGGCTGTTCGATGCAGGCGTACAGGTCGTGTCCTGCACTGCCGTCGGTCGCCCTTGCTGGCAGCTGTGCCTGCGGGTGCAGACGTTTGATCTTCAGTATACTCATTGTCTCTCTCCTATTTTACATTCCGGTAATACAGCCCGCGGGTAATCTTCCGCATCGGCTGGTGCAGCCGGGTGTACTGCTTTAAGATGCGGTCCACTTGTTTAGGTCCCTCGCCGGTAAAATACAAAAGCCCGTAATCAAAGCTGTCCAGCTCCTCCATCCGATCCGCCAGATAGACCGGCTTTGCGTTAAAGATTTCCGAATAGGCGCGCTCGGTACAGCGCACCTCAAAGGCCTCCTTCTTTCGGTCGGTCAGCGTTCCCACGCCCTTGCAGTCCTTGCAGCCGCCCAGACGAATCGGGCAGTTTCTGGTAATCATCAGCGGCAGCTTGCCATAGACCAGCAGCCCACGCGGCAGATTTCCGCCGATTCCCTTTGCCCTTGCCATCGACAGCTCAAAGGAAAGCAGGCAGTCGCGCAGTCCCAGCTGTTCATACGCTTGCAGGCAGCCGGCGTTGGCAATATTCAGCCCAAACTCTCCGTGAACGATAAAGCCCAACTCGCCCTAAGCGCACGCCACCCAAGTTGCCGGTGGACAGATGGCGCACACCCAGCCGCAGACATTCCTCCAGCTTTGGCACAAGCTGCAAAAGGTCGTCACCAAACACCACTCTCGGCAGGGACACCGCGATTTTCTCAAGCACCTTTTTGTCCAGTCGGTTCGCTCCCCGCAGCAGCTCCGCCAGCGGAAGAATCAGCAGCTCGCAGCTTTCGACCAGTTCCTCGGTCAGCTGGGACAGCTGGCGCAGATGCGCCCGCAGCGGCAGACTGCAGTCCGGCTGGCGTTTTGGCTGATGCTTCTGCACCTTTTTCGGTTCTAATCTATAAAATGGTTTTGCAACGATTTCTCCGCGCTGCTCGGTCAGCTGCTCCAAAGCCTGCCGCCGCAGGGCATTGAGCTGGGAAGCCGGACAAATCAGCCCATCGTCCAGCTGACAGCGCAGTCCATCCAGCATATAAAAGGTCCCGCCCATCTTTTCCAGACTGCGGCGGACCAGCTCCTCGGTGGTGGGCGCTTTGAGTGCCTCCTGCGGCAGCGGACCGCTCACCTGCACCTGATGTCCTTCTTTGTCCTGCGCACACAGGGTGACCGGCTGGTCTTTGCACATCGAAAAGCAAAATTCACCCCGACCCGCGGCACATCTTTGGAAGCCGGTCGTTTAAGCTTTTGAGCACCTTTTGTCCTGCCAGCACATCCTCCTTCTGGCGGGTGCCGAACATCTCCTGTCCCAGCTTGCCGTCAAAGTAGCCGCTGGTAAAGCCGCTGCGGGAAAAAGACTGCCGCCATCAAATCCATATCTGCCTGCTGCCCTTCCAACGCCTGCTTAAACTGGCTGACTGCCGCCGCAACATATTCCGGGCGCTTCATCCTGCCTTCGATTTTAAAGGAATCTACCCCCAGCTGCACCAGCTCCTGCACCCGATGGGCAAGGCTGAGGTCCTTGAGCGAAAGGGCGTAGCCGCTGTCGCCCTTGCGCCCGCTGGAAAACGGCAGGCGGCAGGGCTGTGCGCACAATCCGCGGTTGCCGCTGCGCTCTCCAATCACCGAGCTCATGTAGCACTGACCGGACACGCACATACACAGCGCGCCGTGTACAAACACTTCGGTTTCAATCTGCGCCTGAGAGGCGATTGCAGCAATCTCCGACCGGCTCATCTCGCGGGCAAGCACCACGCGGGAAAATCCCAGCTGCTTTGCCTCCAGTGCACCCGACAGATTGTGGACAGTCAGCTGGGTGGAAGCGTGCATCGGCATCTCGGGCGCTGCCTTGCGCACCAGCGCAGCCACTCCCAGGTCCTGCACGATCAGCGCGTCGATGCCGTAGCGGCAGGCAATCTCCAGGGTGCGCATCACCTGCTCATACTCCCGGTCGTACACCATCGTGTTGACCGTCATGTGCATCTTGACTCCGCGCTCTTTACAGATGCGGGAAGCCTCCCGCAGCGAGTCCTCGTCAAAATTTTTTGCGTTGCGGCGGGCGTTCAGCTCCCCATAGCCAAAATAGACTGCATCCGCTCCGCTGTGTACCGCTGCCAGCAGGCTTTTCCAGATTGCCTGCCGGCGCCAGCAGCTCTATCTTCTTCATCGTCTTCTCCTTTGTCCTTGCAACCGTTTGCTCCAGCCGAAAACAGGGAGGTATCTCCTCCCTGTTTTCTTCAACCTATTTGAGTGTTTTTTCCCGCTTGATGCCCTCGTAGCTTCCCTCGACCATCGGTCCGGTGTACAGATACCCCATACTCTCATAAAAAGCGTTCAGGCGGTCGTTGCCCAGCTGGCAATCCAGGCGGATACTCTGCTTGCCCTCCTGCACCGAAAGCTGTCGGCAAAATTCCAGCAGCGCTCTGCCGGCGCCCTTGGCGTCCGACCTTGCTGCCAGATGATGCACATAGTAGCAGTCTTTTGGTTCATCCTCTGCCCAGCGCGGGTCCTCGGTCAGCAGCGCCATCGGCCCTGCCACCTGATCCTGCTCGTCCAGTGCAACATAAAACAAACCCTTTTCAATCCTCTCCAGGAAATATTCCCGCGGGTATTGCTGCATATAATCCGTTTTGTTCCACTGGTGCAGTCCCTGCTTGTCCATCCATTTGATTCTGTCTCGAATAATCTCAATCATCTGGTCCACATCCGCATTCTGTGCGCGGCGAAACCGGTATTCCATCTGCTTTCGTCCCTTCTTGGGCAGCCGTTCTGCTGCTGTATCACATCTGCCCGTCATATTCATATTCATATTCATATTCATCTTCGCCATAATCGTTGCTGACCTCTTCCTCCGGCTGGAACAGCAGCCTGTCCATCGTGGAGAATTCTGCTTGTGTCAGCGGAGTCCTTCACGGCTCTCTGCCGATATTCTGGCGCAGAATGTCGATTTCCTTCCTCAGTTTTTCATTTTCGCGCTTGTACTCATCGATTTCCAGTTTAGCTCTGGTGGAGTCCTCCAGGTACTCGGTCAACTGGCTGCGAATGTGGTCGGCATTCTGCTCGCTTTTTTCATACAGGTCCGCATAGTTGAGCAGCGCCAGAAAATAGGCATCGTTGAGCGTGACGTTTGGACTGGAATCCATAAAATGTTTTACCTTACTTTCGATGGCATTTGCCAGCCTTTTGACATACTCCACCGGTTCGTTGGAGGATACTACATATCTTGAACCGCAGATCTCCACCCTGACTTTATTTTGTGCAGCCATGCAGACCATCCTTTCTATACTCCCATGATTTTGCCCGCCGGGCGGGTCGGGATTTTTCTCTTTGTTTTATTATATATGATTGAAGGTGGAAAGTAAAGGGCAAAGACAGTTTTTGACGGACAAAACGCTCGCTTTCCCGACTGCTTTTAGATTAGAAGCAGGTAAATTACATTTTAAAAATTCGGAAACTTTACTGTTATCCCCATCTAATTGTGTCCATCCTGCCAGAAATCCTGTCTTCTGCTTGCAATAACTCTTGTTTTCAAACGTTCAATATACTATAATTTATCGTGTAGTGCTGTCGTGTACAGCCTCTCTTTTCCCCAAAAGCATTCAGCGCAATCCTCCTTCCGCACCGGAGCGATTGCTGCTTTTTACTGACTGACTACCAAACGGTGCGGAGAAATGGCGGTTTATATGCTTAGTGAAAACAATCTTGCTTTAAAAAGAAATCCAAACCTCCATCGTTTCTGCGGATAAAAAACTGACAACCCAGCAGATTCAATCCATGCTGGTTTCTCAAATCAAGGCATTGGGCTTTACTCCCGACACCGCATCGGACGAAATCTACTATAAAGCCTGTGCCATGGTGGTGCGCAGCATCCTCAAAGAAAAGCGCCGCTACTTTATGGCGGATGCAAAAGCCAAGGGACGCAAGCAGACCTACTATATGTGCATGGAATTTTTGCTGGGACGTTCGCTGAAGAACGGCATCTATAACCTCAATCTTGCCGGTGAATTTTCTCAGGCGCTTAAAGAGATGGGGGTTCGGATGGAAAATCTGTTCGAGCTGGAGCCGGATGCCGGTCTGGGCAACGGCGGTCTGGGCAGACTGGCTGCCTGCTTTATGGATGCGCTGGCAACCTGCGGCTACCCTGCCATGGGTTATTCCATCCTGTATGAATTTGGTATCTTCAAACAGAAGATTATCGACGGCTGGCAGACCGAGCTGCCGGACGAGTGGCTGCCCGGCGGCGAAGTCTGGCTGGAGCGCATCCGGAGCACGCAGTCGATGTCAACTTTGGCGGACACATCGAAGAATTTTGGGATTATGGGTATCACCACGTCCTGCACAAGGACTATACCACTGTTAAGGCAGTTCCTTATGATATTATGATCTCCGGCTATGACGGCAAGGGCGTCAGCGTCCTGCGTGTATGGAGCGCACAAAGCTCCGCCATCGACATGGATGCCTTCAACAGCGGCGACTACATCAAAGCCTTTGGTCAAGACTCCACCGCCGAGGCAATCAGTAAAATCCTCTATCCTAATGACAACCATCCGGCAGGCAAAAACCTGCGTCTGCGCCAGCAGTACTTCCTGGTGGCTGCCTCCATTCAGACATCGTGCGCCGTCACATGGAGCTGTACGGCACACTGGAGAACTTTGCGGAAAAGAATGCCATCCACATCAACGACACCCACCCTGCCCTTGCCATTCCTGAGCTGATGCGCATCCTTCTGGATGATTGCGGTTATCCGTGGGACCAGGCGTGGAAGATTGTCAGCGACACCTTTGCCTACACCAACCACACCGTCATGCCCGAGGCGCTGGAAAGCTGGAACGAGGATATGTTCCGCACCCTGCTGCCGCGCATCTATCAGATTATCGTAGAAATCAACAACCGCTTCTGCCGCCAGCTGACCGAGCAGTTCCATCTGGACGGCTACACCGTATCCCGTATGGCAATCATCAACGGTCACTCGCTGCACATGGCAAACCTGGCAGTGGTCGCTTCCCACAGCGTCAACGGCGTCTCCAACCTGCATAGCAACATCCTGCGCGAATCGCTGTTCCACGATTTCTATAAGATTTGGCCAAACAAATTCCAGAATGTCACCAACGGCATCGCCTCCAGAAGATGGCTGTACCAGTCCAATCCGCAGCTGAACAACTACATTCGCGAGCTGATTGGCGACGGCTTTATGCACGATATGACCCAGCTGAAAAAACTGCTCCCTTATCAGGACGACAAGCAGGTGCTGGAGCAGCTGGCAAAAATCAAGCTGGAAAACAAGCGCAGCTTTGCCGAATACATCCAGGAGCACACCGGTCAGGTCATCAACCCGAACTCCCTGTTCGATGTACAGGTCAAACGTCTGCACGAATATAAACGTCAGCATCTGAATGCGCTGCACATTCTGTCGCTGTATAACGAGATTAAGTCCAACCCGCACACCGACATCCAGCCGACCACCTTCATCTTCGGCGCCAAGGCAGCTCCCGGCTACTATATGGCAAAGCAGATTATCAAGTTTATTTGCAGCTTGGGCAAGATGATTGAAAACGACCCGCAGACCCGCGACATCCTCAAGGTGGTCTATCTGGAAGATTACCGCGTCACCCTGTCCGAGCTGCTGATGCCTGCCAGCGAGGTCTCCGAGCAGATTTCCCTTGCGGGCACCGAGGCTTCCGGCACAGGCAACATGAAGCTGATGCTCAACGGAGCGGTCACCCTGGGTACCTGGGACGGAGCCAACGTCGAGATTGGTCAATCGGTCGGCGAGGACAATATCTTTGTCTTTGGTATGCGACCCCTGAGGTCCAGCAGCTGAAAAAATCCGGCTACTACCCCAGCGAACTGTATCTGAGCGACCCTGTGCTCAAGCAGGCAATCGACATGATTGGCAAGGACATCGCAGGCGACCGCTTTGACCAGATTGCCACCTCCCTGAAGACCAACGACCCGTACATGGTGCTGCGCGACTTTGAGTCGTATGACCAGACCAAGAAGAGACTATTGTCCACCTACCAGCATGACCCGATGAAGTGGCAGAAGATGTCGCTGAACAACATCGCTCAGTCCGGCTATTTCTGTGCGGACCGCGCCATCCAGAATATGCGCACAATATCTGGAATTTAGACTAATACGGTCTTTGCAGCTCCGGCGGAAACCTGACCGTTCCCGCCGGAGCTTTTATCAAACATCATCCTGACGGAAAGGAATCATTTTATGGATTTTTGCATCTATGACAGCCGGCTTCCCATCTTCAAAGACCTTTCGGTGCCCTGCTGCCCTCACGGGTAGAATTTGTTCTGTGCAGCGACGGGGAAAATGACCGATTCTTCCCTGATGGAGCTGTGCGAAAGCACCCTTCGCTTTAACCGCTACACCCTGCGCTATACTCCACGACAGCCAAAGCTGGACTTTTACTATTTTCAGGTCACCGAAGCCGACGGCACCCTGCACATCATCCACGCCAACGAGTCGATGCGCGGGGAGCTTAACCTGCACTCCGACCGCTATTGGCAGCTGACCGTCTACGACCCTTCCCAAAAGCGTCCTGCCGCACTGGGCAACGGGATCATCTACCAGATTTTTCCCGACCGCTTTTTGCAATTCCGATTCCCCGACACAAAATGTCCCTGCTGACCGCACCCTGCGCACCGATTGGGAAACTTGCCGGTCTATCTGCCCAACGAAAAGGGCGAGGTGACCAACTCCGATTACTTTGGCGGAGACCTTGCGGGCATCACCCAGCATCTGGACTACCTTGCCCAGCTGGGGGTCACCTGCCTCTACCTCAACCCCATCTTTGAGGCCCACACCAACCACCGGTATGACACCGCCGATTACCTGCACATCGACCGCTGCTGGGCACCGAGGAAGACTTTGCCCGGCTGTGTGCCAAGGCAAAACAGTACGGCATCTCGGTCATCCTTGACGGCGTGTTCAGCCACACCGGCAGCGACAGCGTCTACTTTAATCGCAACGGTCGTTATGGACAGCACAGCGGAGCCTACCGCGACCCAAACAGCCCCTACCGCGAGTGGTACACCTTTCACCGCTACCCCCGACAGCTATGAAAGCTGGTGGGGATTTTCACCCTTCCCAATGTGCGGGAAAACAATCCGCAGTACATGGATTTTATCTGCGACCCAAAGACCGGCGTCCTTGCCAAATGGCTGCGACTGGGCGCCTCCGGCTTCCGTCTGATGTTGCCGACGAGCTTCCCTGATGCCTTTCTCGACCGGGTGTATCAGACGGTGAAATCCTTTGAGAGGACAAAATCGTCATCGGAGAGGTATGGGAGGACGCTTCCAACAAAATCAGCTATGGCAACCGCCGCCGCTACCTGCTGGGCAATCAGATGGATGGGGTGATGAACTATCCGTTCCGCAGCAGCGTGTTGGATTATATCCTCAGCGGAGACCCGGACAAATTTTTAAATGATGTGGTCTCCATCGTGGAAAATTACCCACCGCCTGCCATGAACTCGATGATGAACTCGCTGTCCACCCACGACACTCCGCGCGCCATCACGGTGCTGGCAGGGGAGTCGATGGAAGGAAAGCAGCGTCCCTGGCAGGCAGAACACCACTATCTGCCGATGGATGCCTACCGGCACGGGCAGGTGCTGCTCAAGCTTGCCAGCACCCTGCAATATTTTCTGCCCGGTGTGCCCTGCCTGTACTACGGAGACGAGGCTGGACTGAGCGGATATACCGACCCGTTCAACCGCTGCTGCTACCCATGGGGATTTGAAAACCATGAGCTGGTGGACTGGTTCTGCCAACTGGGTCAGCTGCGGCTGTCGATGCCTTTTTTGACCGAAGCTGCCTTCACGCCGCTGGCGGTCGACCACGACCTGTGCTCCTATATCCGCTCGCAGGATGAACAGAAACTGCTGGTTGCCATCAACCGAGCCTACCACCCCAGAGAGCTAAGTCTGCCGCCGGAATTTGCATCGGCACAGGTACACCTGCTGCTGGGCGGCTATGAGAACGGTATCCTGCAAGGAGAGAGTGCCGTTATCTTTTCTACCTGTCAATAGCCGCCCAATTTAGTAATTTACTCTAGTTTTATGGACATTTTTTGAATCTTTTGTGTATTTATTGTATAATTTTCATCCATATCTTTAGCCAAAACAGCGATTGATTTTTCCCCTTTTCCTGTGTATGATGGATTTAAACCAAGCTATTTTCACAGGAAAGGGGTCATCTGATGTATACCATAAAAAGAAAACCTGTCCCGCTCCCCTACGTCTTGCCGCTGCCATTACCGCTGCCGGTATTTTGTTGCTGGCAAACCTTCGGTTTCCCTATACCTTTTCCTTTTTCTTTGAAGATGTCATCAGTTTCCTACTGGTGTTTATCTTCTTTTTATTGCCTGCTTCTGTACCGTTCAGCTGTATGGAGTTTGCAAAAACAGCTCCGTCAACTGTTTTTCTAAGATCCTTCCTTGACATTTGAACGGATGCTCCTCTCCATTGGATGAAGCTGTGTTGCGCAAAATATAATTAACCATGCAAATTGACGAAGGTGTGTGTACGCGGATGAAAAGACTTCTGCTGCTTCTTTCAATCTTATTGATTATACTGACCTTTGCAGGCGCTGTCTTTGTTCTTGCTTCCAACGGGGCAGCCAACGCCGGTTATGCCGTCATTCCGATGGTGATGGCTTTGGTTTGCTTGGCAGGATACAAGGTATATACAAACAAAAGGTAACCCTGTTCCAATCTCTTGAACGGATATTTTGGCGTATGAATCGTCCGCCATTCTTAAATCCATCCCAATAGTAAAAGGGTGTTTTTCTGCCTTGACAGCGCAAGGTCGGTCACGTTATATTAAATCTGCATAATTTTGTAAATTTATCCACTATTTTTCTATTTAAAATCAATAAAACTTCTGCTGCTTTTAGGCAAAGCATCTGAATCATTATAAAACGATACAGAAAGGAATCGACATGAAATATGACATCATCCTTTTGGATGCAGACGAAACGCTGATGGACTTTCCCGATGCCGAACATCAGGCGCTGGTTCGCACCTTTGGGGACCATCAGCTCACCCTTACCCCGTCCATCGACCAGCTTTACCAGCAAATCAACAGCGGACTGTGGAAACAGTTTGAACAACAGCTCATCACCCGCAAGCAGCTATTGTCCACCCGCTTTTGCACAGCTGTTCGATACTCTTGGCATCACCGGCATCGACAGCGAGAGCTTCAACCGGGAATACCTGTTTAACCTCGGCTACGGCAGCAAGACGATGCCGTATGCGCAGGAGTGCTGCCAGCAGCTCTATCAAGCCGGCTGCCAGCTGTATATCCTGACCAACGGTGTCGCCGCTACCCAGCGCCGCCGGTTGGATGCCAGCGGTCTGATGCCTTACTTTTCCGGTGTCTTTGTATCGGAGGAAAGCGGCTATCAAAAACCGCTGAAGGAATATTTTGACTATGTCTTTGCACGCATCCCCGACTTTGACCGGCAGCGGGCGCTGATGGTCGGCGACTCCTCTCGTCGGACATCGAAGGCGCCAGACGCGCCGGCGTGGATGCCTGCTGGCTCAATCTGCACGACAAGCAGCCGCCGGAAGGACTTCCCATTCGCTTTACCATCTCCTCCCTGCGCCAGCTGCCCGACATCATCCTGCACGGCGCAGAATCATTCCAGTCCACAAGGATGAAAAATGAAAGATTACCAAACGCTCAATTCTCAAATCATCGACTCCTGGTGTGAATCCGGCTGGCAGTGGGGACAGCCCATCTCCCACCAGCAGTATCTGGATGCCTTTGCCGGAAACTGGGGTGTCTACCTCACCCCGACCAAAACGGTCCCAAAGGAATGGTTCGGAGATTTGCAGGGCAAACAGCTGCTGGGACTTGCCAGCGGCGGCGGACAGCAGCTGCCCATCTTTTCTGCTTTGGGCGCACAGTGTACCCTGCTGGACTATTCCAGCCGCCAGTGTGAAAGCGACCGGATGGTCGCCCGTCGGGAAGGCTACTCTATTCACATTATCCGGGGGATATGACCCAGCCGCTTCCCTTTGCAGACGAGAGCTTCGACCTCATCTTTCATCCGGTATCCAACTGCTATGTGGAAAAGGTGGAGCCAATCTTTCTGGAATGCTACCGCGTTTTGAAAAAGGCGGCATCCTGCTGTGCGGGCTGGACACCGGCATCAACTACCTGTTTGACGAGGAGGAGCGCTGCCTGACCTATCCTCTGCCTTTTAACCCGCTCAAGGACCCGCAGCTGTACGAGGTGTCGATGAAAAACGACTGGGGCATCCAGTTTTCTCACACGCTGGAGGAGCAACTCGGCGGTCAGCTAAAAGCCGGATTCCTCCTCACCGACCTGTACGAGGACACCAACGGTGAAGGCAGGCTGCACGAATTTGGTGTCCCGAGTTTTGTGGCTACCCGCGCAGTCAAATAAAATACACCCCTGTACTTCTAACTCCGACCGGTGTTTTTGCCGGTCGGAGTTTTTTGCCAAAGTGCACTCGATTGGTTATCGCCCGCAAAGAATCCCATGTGTTAAAAATAAAATATAATAGATTTAAAGTAATATATACTTGACTTATTGTCGCTTTTGTTTTATAATTCAAAGTACAAGGAGGCGAGCGGATGAGCAAAAACATCAATCTGAAGATTGCCCGCGCCAGAAAAGATATGACGCAAAAGGAGCTGGCGGAGCAAATCGGTGTTTCCAGACAAACCATCAATGCCATCGAAAAAGGGGAATACAATCCCACCATCAAACTGTGCCTAAAAATCTGCTGGGCACTCGATTGCCGATTGGACGATCTGTTTTGGGAGGAGAAAGAGAATGAAGAATAAAGTGATTTTGGACGAAATGCAGCAAAAGACCCTTTTGGAAATCGAACACAAAACCTTACACATCGCCCTGACCGGACTGCTGATTGTCATCCTGATGCAGCAAATCTTTTGGAAAGACGGACAAAACACCCTGGGAGAAGCAGCAGTCCTGCTGATTTCCTCCGGCTACCTGCTGCTGTCCTACATCAAAAACGGAATTTGGGACCGCACCAAACCCTTCAGTGCCAAAACCAACCGGACCATCAGTCTGCTGGTCAGCCTGGCAACGGGCATCTTCTTGGGAGTGACCAATCAGCTGCGCTACCATGACCCGCTCAGCTCCGTTCTTACCTTCGTGATAAGCTTTCTTTCTATGCTTGTGCTGCTCAGCGTTTTCTTTGCCGTCATCGGGAAGCTGTATCTGCGCCGAGTCAAACAGCTGGACGAACAGGCAGACAAGGAGGAAGAGGAGGACCGACTCCGCTGACCCTGCCTTTTATGCAACGCAACAAAGCGCCTCGACACACCGTTTGGTGTGTCGAGGCGCTTTGCTTTTTCTTTATTTTGTTTTGTCCGCCTGATATTCTTTCCAGATGAATTGCAGTACGCAGTCGGCATCCTCCTCCAGGACGGCAGTCGCTGCCTGCCTGGCTTCCTGCGGCGCCTGCGGAACCACATAGCTGCGGTCGGCTGCCAAAAGCATCGGGATGTCGTTGTGGTTGTCGCCAAAGGTCACCAGCTGCTGTGCGCCCAGCATCTGCTTTAAAGCCACTGCCGCCTTGCCCTTGCCTGCCTGGTCGGAGCCGATGTCCACAAACCAGCGGCGGGAGTCATAGGGACTGCAATGCAGCACCGCGCTCACACCCGGCATCTGCTTTGCCTGCTCATAGATGGCGGTGATGGCTTGCTGTTCCCCGCTGGAGCCGATGTACAGGCACTCTCCCTCCAACAGCTGCGACAGCGGCATATCCACAAACGGCTCGTCGTACACCAAGCCGTTCTGCGGGTGAACAGCATCCTCACAGCCCTGCTCGATGCGTTTTTGCGCTCACCCAGTTGGGCGAGCGGTAGCCGTTTTGCAGGTAGGTCACACAGCGCTCCTCCTGCGGACGAAACACACAGGTCTTATAGGGGGCCTTCTGACGGTCGAACTGCTCGAACAATCTCTGCGCATCTGCCGGCTGGATGGGAAAGGTCCGCTCTGCCTTCCCCTTGCCAAAATCATAGATGACTGCGCCGTTGTAGGCGATGACCGGCAGGGTGATGCCGCAGCTTGCTGCAAGGTCATACACCCGTACAGATTTCGTCCCGAAGCCACCGTCAACCCAACTCCCTCCTGCATCAGCCGAACAAACAGCTCCCTGCCCGACTCAGACAAGCCTTCGCTTTTTTCCCCGATACAGCGTTCCGTCTACATCCGAAACATACAGTTTTTTCATCACACACCCGCTCCCTTTCCTGCGACCATCTTCTTTTCATCTCTTTATTATAAGGATGCGGCAAGGAAAAATCAACCGCCGATTCTCTTCTTACGACTGCCTTTCTTTTTGTCTAACCCTTGCGGAATTTGCTGCGGCTATGCTATAATGGGAGTAAAGATTCCCTTTGCTTTGAGGAGGTATTTTTATGAGTAGAAAAGCACCCGTTTTTGCCGTCTTCTGTCTGATTACCGCTGCACTCAGCCTTGTCTATCTCATCGTCTATCATCTCTGGCTGCAACCTCAGGCATATGAAATCAATGGCTACAGCCTGCTGTACGACCTGCTGTGCCGGCAGCTGCTGAGTTTTTCTGTGGTGGGTGGAACCGTGTCCTTCTTCACCAATTTCTTCTTAAAAACGATACCGGCGCCTGTCAGGATGCTTTTGCTGATTGTTCCCATCTTCTTCCTGCTGATGTACGCCTTTGGCTGCCTGTTCCACATAACCGGGTGGCTCTCCCCTTCGATGTCCCTGCTGCTGCACACCTTCACCCATCTCGGGTGGTTCGCCGCGGCAGGCGCACTGTTCGGTCTGGGGTCTGCACGATAAAAATTTTGTCGCTTTAAAACGGGAGCCGTCTGAAAATCAGACGGCTCCCGTTTTATTTGTTGGTTAGAGCTTTACTTACTGCTCCATCTTCCATTTTACACCCTGTGGGGTATCCAGCAGCACAATGCCGCGTGCCTTCAAGTCGTCGCGAATCTTGTCTGCCAGCGCAAAATTTTTCTCTTTTTCTTGCCTGCTGACGCTGTGCAATCAGCTCTTCGATTTCATCGTCCAGGCTTTCCTTCTTGCGGTTGTACAGCAGACCCAGCACATCTGCCAGACGGTCAAACTGCTGTGCGGCATACTCCATCGGCTCCTTTGCTTTCGGGGAAGCAAGGAAGGTGTTGATGTCGCGCACCAGATCAAACAGGGCAGCAATGCCGTCGGCGGTGTTCAGGTCATCGTCCATCGCCTGGATGAACTGCTCGACCCTTGCATCCACCTGCTTTTTGAAGGCTTCGTCGCTGCTGCATCCTCGCTCTGTGCCAGCGCGTTCTGCAAGGAGAAGTCCAGATTATCGCGGCAGTTGTACAGACGCTCCAAAGCCGACTTGCACTGCTCGATGATGGTCAGGTTGTAGTTGATGGGGCTGCGGTAGTGTGCGGAAAGCATCATGTATTTGATTGGCTCATAGCCGTACTTCTCCGCTACCTCGCGCACGGTGATGAAGTTGCCCAGCGACTTGCCCATCTTTTGTTGTCCACGTTGATATAGCCGTTGTGCATCCAGTAGTGGACGTAGGGGTGGCCGGTGCAGCACTCCGCCTGGGCGATCTCGTTTTCATGGTGGGGGAAGATCAAATCCTGCCCGCCGCAGTGGATGTCGATGGTCTGACCCAGATGCTTGTGAATCATGGCAGTACATTCGATGTGCCAGCCCGGTCTGCCCCTCCCCAGCGGGAGGTCCAGCTTGGCTCTCCCGGTTTTGCCGACTTCCACAGAACAAAGTCCGGTGGGTCCTCCTTGTGTTCGCCGACGCTGATGCGCGCGCCGCTCTCCAGATCCTCCAGCGGCTGATGGGACAGCTTGCCGTAGCCCGGGCACTTTCTGGTGCGGAACAGCACGTCGCCGCCCGCTTCATAAGCAAAACCGGTGTCCTCGAGCGTTTCGACGATGTGTTTGATCTCGTCGATGGTTTCGGTCGCCTTTGGATGGATGGTCGCCTCGCGGATTCCCAAGCCCTTGGTGTCGGTGAGGTATTCGTTGATGTAGCGCTCTGCAATCTCCTTCGCGCTCACACCCTCTTCATTTGCCTTTTTGATGATTTTATCGTCGATGTCGGTGAAGTTCTGCACAAAGGTGACCTCGTAGCCCCGATATTCCAGATAGCGGCGCAGGGTGTCAAAGACGCAGATGGGCCGGGCGTTGCCGATGTGGATGTAGTTATACACCGTAGGTCCACAGGCATACATCTTCACCTTGCCCGGCTCGATTGGCACAAATTCTTCTTTTTTCTCTTGTCAGTGTGTTGAATATTTTCATGGAAATCTCTCTCCTTCCTATGATTTACAAATCAGATGATTTCGGCAGATCCTCCCAAAAGGCGCTAAGCTCTTTTGCCAGCTGCTGCGGAGCCTGGAGGTTCACCTCATGCGCCGCTCCTGCAACCTCCGTTTCCGGGCGTTTGGCAGCAGGTGCAACATCTGCTCGGAGGCTTTGCGGTTGACCTTGTCCTGCTCTCCGCACAACAGCAGCACCGGACAGCGCACTGTACTCAGCTGTCTGCTCAAATCCAGCGGAATCATCGAGCGGTTTAGGCGCAGCATCTGCTCCTTGCTGATTCCCAACTGTGCAAAATTGCTTGCGGGCATCATGGAAAACAAAAAGGTTCTGCACCGACAGCAGGAATTTAGGTGAACGGTATTGCCCTGCAATCAGCACCAGCGATTCCACCTGCTGTGGGTGTCGGATGGTGTACTCCAGTGCAAGCACCGCTCCCAGCGACAGTCCGCACAGGTGCAGTCTGCCGGGCAGTTTCTGGCAGGTTTGTTCCCATCCCCGGTACAATCCCTCATAGCTAATCTCCTCGGTCAAGGTAAACAAATCAGGGGTGTGCAGCAGTTCCTTTTTGCTCTGTCGGCAGGCAATCGATCACCTGTTTCCAGCTGTCGCTGTTCTGTCCCAGCCCATGCAGCAGCATTGTATGCGGCATTTTATGCGGCACTCGATGTTCCATTTGAACTCCTCTTTTGACAAAGCTTGCAAAAAAAGCCGCCCTCCTCTGCCCATTGGCAGATGAAGGCGGCTTTACAGTTCCGCGGTTCCACTTCACGATTTATCGCTCTTGCCCTTTAACGCAGGGGATACGTCCCTTTATACTGGCGCTGTTTTCTGCGCGTTCCAAAGGGCAGCTGACAGGTGCATTCAAAAAGTCACATACCCTGACCGGCTCTCACCTGTTCCGATCTCTCTGTCGGGAGGTCCTTTCCTACTTTTCCTGTGTCATCGCTTTGTTGGTTTTAGGATTGTTTAATCAGCGTACCATATTTTTTTCACCCGATTGCAAGAGGGGAAGCGCCCTCTCTTACAAAGACTTTTTCCCTTTTGATGCTGCAAACTATTTTGCCTGTGCAATCAGTGCGCGGTTTTTTCCACAGATAGTTGGCACCCGAAATCAGGGTCAACGCCAGCGAAAGCGCCATCAGCACCAGATGGATGATGGCAACGATGCCGCCTGCGTCCACCGACATCTGCGGGTAGAAGTTCTGTGCCAGCAGCGCATAGCAAATCCAGACCATGGTGGTCGCCGTTTTATATTTGCCCCATTTATCCGCTGCAATCACGATTCCTTTTCCGGCAGCAATCAGCCGCAGCGAGGTCACCAGAAATTCCCTTGCCAGAATCAGGATGACCACCCACGCCGGAGCCAGTCCCAGTGGGATAAAGTAAACCAGAGCTGCCGTCACCAGAATCTTATCCGCCAGCGGGTCCATAAATTTTCCAAAATCGGTCACCATATTATTTTTTTTCTAGCGATGTATCCGTCGACAAAGTCGGTCAGCGATGCCGCCACAAAGATGACGAACGCCCACAGGATGTGTCCCGGCAGACTGTCCCACTCGACAAAGACCATAAACACCGGTATCAGCAGGATACGCAGCATGGTCAGCTTATTTGGTAGATTCATCCCTACCCCTTCTTTCCGTTGAGTTTGTTTGATTAGCCGATCTGACGTCCGATCAGGTCATATCCGACCGAATCGAGCACCTCGACCCAGACGAAATCGCCGACCTGGACCTCCTCCTGCTCGGTGACAAAGCTGGTGCGGGTGTCGATGTCCGGCGCATCCATGTAGCTGCGTCCGTAGTACATCTGCTGCTCGTCGTCATATCCTTCGACCAGCACCTCCAGCTTCTTGCCGACCAGCTCCTTGCCCATCTGGAAGGCGATGTCCATCTGCTCTTCCATCACAAGGTCGGCGCGGTGCATACGAACCTGCGGGTCTACCTGGTCCTCACGCTCGCCTGCCGGTGTGTCCTCCTCCTGCGAGTAGGCAAAGCAGCCCAAGCGCTCAAATCGAATGGCGCGCACAAATTCGCACAGCTGCTCGAAGTCCTCCTCGGTCTCTCCGGGAAGCCCGCGATGAGGGTGGTGCGCAGAACAACGCCCGGCACCTTGCTGCGGATTCTCTGCATCAGCGCGCACAGCGAATCAAAGTTTCCGTTGCGGTTCATCTCCTTGAGCACCCTGCCGCTGGCGTGCTGCAAAGGCAGGTCGATATATTTGACCACCTTCGGCTCTCTTGCCATGACCTCCAGCAGCGAATCGGTCACACGGTCCGGGTAGCCATACAGCACACGAATCCAGTGGAAGCCGTCGATTTTTTACACAGCTCGGTCAACAATTTATCCAGGGAATACTCGCCGTACAGGTCTTGTCCATAGCGGGTGGTATCCTGTGCGACCAGATTCAGCTCCTTGACACCGCTTGCTGCCAGTCCTCTAGCTTCCTCGAGGATGTCCTCCATCTTGCGGGAGCGGAATCCGCCGCGAATCAGCGGGATGGCACAGAAGCTGCATCGGTTGTCGCAGCCCTCTGCAATCTTCAGATAAGCCGAATAGTTGGCGGTGCTCAGCACCCGATCGCCGTTGAGCGGCAGGTCTGCCTTGTCACCAAAGGCAGATACCCGCTGTCCGTCCAGCGCCTTCTGCACCGCCTGTGCAATCTGGGTGTTGCTGCCGATGCCCAGCACAACGTCTGCCTCCGGGATTTCACTGACCAGCTGGTCGCGGTAACGCTCTGCCAGACAGCCGGTCACCACCAGTACCTTGACCTGTCCCTGATTTTTTCAACTGCGCAAATTCAAAGATGGTTTCGATGGATTCTCTTTTGGCATCCTCGATAAAACCGCAGGTATTGATGATGACCACGTCGCACTGCTGTGCGTCTGCACAGATCTCATATCCGTTGTTGACCATCAATGCCAGCAGGATCTCGGCGTCCACCTGATTTTTTGAGCATCCCAACGATACCATTCCTACTTTTACTGCCATATTCTCTTCCTTTCCGGTTATTCAAAAGGTCTTTGATTTTCTATTCCAGATTTTTTAGCCTGTCGTACAGCCGGGTAAACGACTGCTTTTGCCGACAGCGTCCAAAGGACAGTTCCCTGTTTTCTCCAAATTCCAGCAGAAAACATTTGGTCAGCTCTTCGACTGTCTGCTCCAAAGAAACAAAAAACTGTCTGTATGCAAAATCCTGTTCTCGACTGCCATCTTCAAAGCCGGACAGAATCAGCGATTCGGTCACCTGATCCAGTGGATACAGCTTGAGGTGCATCAACTCATGGACGATGATTTCCTCCATATTTTCCTCCTGCTTGGGATTGCAGGCGTTGAGCATCAAAATTGCCTTCTTATCCTCACAGTCCACCTTAAAGTCGCCCGTCTTGTGCCAATCCGAGTCCTCGACCCACTCCAGTCTGACATCCCAGTCGGGGGACAGCCTGAGCTTTTTTACACCAGACTTCAAAAATTCTTTGATAGGTCTCTCTGTTCATTTTTATTCCTCTTCCGCCAGCTGCTTGAGCACCGACCGGATGTCTGCATAGGCATAGCCGCGGCGCATCAGCGCACGGATGGCACGTTCGATCCCCTTTGGGTCCTCCAGATTTTTCCGGTATTTTTTGAGCAGCAGCGCCCGAATTTCCTCCTCCGGGTCAGAAGGCTGTTCCGGCTTCTCCTCCGGTTCCAGCTGCTCCATCGCCCGCTGCATCTGGCTTTTCACGGTGCCTGCGTCATACCCCAGGCGCAGCAGCGCCTGAAAGGCTCGTCTTCTTCCCTTTTCCTCGATCAATGCCGCAGCAAACTTTTTTTTTCCAGCAGCTGCTGCACCGCCTGCTGCTCATCAAAATCTTCAAACTCCTGCATCGCATCCTCAATGTCGTTGTCGTGGATACCGCGATGGCGCAGCTCCTGCCGCACCCTTTGCAGGCTGTAATGCTTGATGTTGATTAAATCCTTTGCACAGCGCAGCGCATAGTCGGCGTCGTCGATCAATCCCAGCTCTTCGACCCGCTCAAGCACCTCCTGCACACAGTCCTCGGGAAAATCCTGTTCCAGCCTCTGCCGCAGCTGCGCAGCAGGATAAGAACGGCGGGACAACAGCGAAAAAGCCTTGTCCCGCGCCTTTTTGTACTGGGTTTGCAGCCGCAGCTGCTCATATTGCCCAGCGGTGTACCGCTTTCCTACCGCCAGATGATACTGCACCAGCGTTTCATCATCGACCGAAAAATCAAATTCCCCGTCAAAAAAGACTGCAATTCTGCCCTGTTTGGTCTGCCGCAGGTCGGTGATGGTCCTAAGCGCAGCGCCGTCACCTGTATGTTCCATTATTTATCGTCCGCTTCGATGTCGATTAAGCTGCTCGAGGACACCTTCTGCCCACCGAAGTCATCGTCCGGTCCGGCATCGGGTCATGCTTTTCTGCCATTGGCTCTGCCTGCTGTGCCGCTGCCTCCTCCGGCATCTCTGCCGCACCGCCTGTTTCCTCGTCCTTCTCCTTCTTTTTTGCCTTTTGCCATCAGCATCAGGCGCTCCTTCTGGTCCATGACCTGCTTTTGCAATCTGCTCGGCAAATTCCGGGTTCTCTTTAAAATACTGCTTGACCTTATCTCTGCCCTGACCGATGCGGGTTCCTTCGTAGCTGTACCAGGAGCCGGATTTTTGATGATGTCCAGCTTGACCGCCAGATCGACGATCTCCCCTTCACGGGAGATGCCTTCTCCGTACATGATGTCAAACTCCGCTTCACGGAACGGCGGCGCCACCTTGTTTTTGACCACCTTAACCTTTGTCAAGTTGCCGATGACCTCTCCGCCCTCTTTGATTGGGTCCTTCTTGCGGATGTCCAGACGAACCGACGAGTAGAATTTCAGCGCACGACCGCCGGGTGTGGTCTCCGGGTTACCGTACATCACACCGATTTTTTCACGCAGCTGGTTGATAAAGATGCAGACTGCATTGATTTGGAGATGGCTCCGGTCAGCTTTCGCAGCGCCTGCGACATCAGCCGCGCCTGAAGTCCGACGAAGGTATCGCCCATCTCGCCTTCGATCTCTGCCTTGGTGGTCATTGCTGCAACCGAGTCGACTACCACAACGTCGATAGCACCCGAGCGAACCAGCGCTTCACAGATTTCAATGCCTGCTCGCCGGTGTCCGGCTGAGAAACCAGCAGCGAGTCGATGTCTACACCGAGCGCCTGTGCATACACCGGGTCCAGTGCGTGCTCAACGTCGATAAAGACCGCTTCGCCGCCCATCTTCTGCGCTTCTGCCACAATGTGCAGGGCAACGGTGGTTTTACCGGAACTTTCTGGTCCATAGATTTCGATGATTCTTCCTCTCTGGAACGCCGCCGATTCCCAGCGCGATGTCCAGCGAGAGGGAACCGGTCGGGATTGCCTCTACGTTCAGCGAAGAGTTCTGTCCCAGCTTCATGACAGCACCTTTTCCAAATTGCTTTTCAATCTGTGCCAGTGCTGTCTGCAATGCTTTTTCTTTTTCGGATACTGCCATGTTGTCCTCCTTTTATACCAAACCATTTTATGGATTCTCTACAATATATATGCCCAATACTTGTCTCTGTTCATTATAGTACATCCACGCTTAAAAATCAACGCACTGCGTCGGGCAAAAAAGGAGCGCATCCTCCCAATCAGGGTGCGCTCCTTTTTTAGTTTACAAAATCGTGACCGGCACAAACGGCAGGACCGAACGCCAAAGCAGCTCCAGCCATGCCTGCCCGGAACCCATCGACACAATCAACGTCAGCGCCCAAAGAGAAAGCAGATTCAGTCCCACTCCCAGCAGGCGAACCCACCACCTGCGGCAGGATAAGACCAAAAGTGCGCCGCTGTAAAAGGCAATCCAGAGCCAGTTGTCGATTCTAATATGGGTCCATCCCACAAAAAGCCCAACAGCAGCAGGGGGAAAAATCAGAACGAAACAGGCAACCACTCCCTTCCAGAGGGCATTGGTCTGCATCAATGTAAAAACGCTTTTCCTTCCCATCTTTTGGAAAGCTTGTCCAGCAGGAAATAAAGCCCTGCCCAGACGGCTGCCTGTCCTGCAAATGCAAGATATAACATCCTGTTTTCCCCTCTGCTCTAGTTTTTGCAAATCAGTTTGGGTAGATTGCTCTTGGACCACCGATCAGCTTGGGTCGGCTGCGCACAAAGGTAGCGTGTGCCGCACCGATTTGGTCGATGTCCAGACGAACCGGAATCTGTACGTGCTTGATATGCTGCCCGATAAAGGTGTCGCCAATATCCATCCCGGCTTTTGCCGTGATGTGCTCCACCATGACCGGGTCCTCTGCGCGGTCATAGGCGGCTACGGCGCAGGCTCCACCGGCATGCAGGGCAGGCTTAACGGTGACAATCTCCAAATCATACCGCTCTGCCGCTTCCCGCTCGACAACCAGCGAACGGTTGATGTGCTCACAGCCCTGCACCGCCAGAAAGATTCCTCTTTCCCGCAGAACCGGCAGGATGGCGTCGATTACCACCTGTCCCACCTCTTCGCTGGAGGCTTTGCCGATGTGTCCGCCGCAGATTTCACTGGAGCTGCATCCCAGCACAAAAATATCTCCGGCTTTTAAGTTTGCCTGCTCCAGCAGCGCTTTTGTCGCATGGACCACCTGCTGCCGGATGACCTGTAAATCCAGTTCCATAGTAAGCCCTTCTTTCTGCTTATACACAGCAGACTTATCTGACCTCGATGACCGATTTTCCACCCATGTACATTCTCAGCGCCTCCGGGATGCGGACCGAGCCGTCGTCGTTGAGGTTGTTCTCCAAAAATGCAATCAGCATACGCGGAGGAGCCACAACGGTGTTGTTCAGGGTGTGTGGCAGGTAGGTCTGTTTGGTTTCCTTGTTCTTGACACGGATGCCAAGGCGTCTTGCCTGAGCATCGCCCAGGTTGGAACAGCTGCCTACCTCAAAGTATTTCTGCTGACGTGGGCTCCATGCCTCTACGTCCAGGCTCTTGACCTTCAGGTCTGCCAGGTCGCCCGAGCAGCACTCCAGGGTGCGGACCGGGATGTCCAGCGTACGGAAGAAATCTACAGTGTTGGTCCACAGCTTTTTGAACCAGTCCATGCTCTCCTCCGGTTTGCAGACGACGATCATCTCCTGCTTTTCAAACTGATGGATGCGGTAAACGCCGCGCTCCTCAATGCCGTTTGCGCCGACTTCTTTTCTAAAGCATGGAGAGTAGCTGGTCAGTGCCTGCGGCAGCTGCTCTTCGTCGAGGATGGTGTCGATGAATTTGCCGATCATCGAGTGCTCGCTGGTACCGATGAGGTAGAGGTCCTCGCCCTCGATCTTGTACATCATGTTTTCCATCTCGGCAAAGCTCATAACGCCGGTGACAACGTTCGAGCGAATCATAAACGGCGGGATGTAGTAGGTGAAGCCGCGGTCAATCATAAAGTCCCTTGCATAGGACAGGATTGCCGAGTGCAGTCTTGCAATATCGCCGCACAGGTAGTAGAAACCGGTGCCGCTGGTTCTTCTTGCGCTGTCCAGGTCAATGCCGTGCAGGCGCTCCATGATGTCCACATGGTAAGGAACCTCAAACGGAGGAACGACCGGCTCGCCAAAGCGCTCCACTTCCACGTTTTCGCTGTCGTCCTTGCCAATCGGAACCGACTCGTCGATGATGTTTGGAATGACCATCATTCTCTTTTTGATTTCCTCGGTCAGCTGCCCCTCTTTGACCTCCAGGTCAGCCAGCTCCTGTGCCATGGCGGTCACCTGTGCCTTGACCTCTTCTGCCTGCTCCTTCTGACCTTTTTGCCATCAGTCCGCCGATCTGTTTGGAGAGGGTGTTGCGCTGCGAACGCAGGTAGTCGCCGCGGGATTTGGCATCGCGGAACTGTTTGTCCAGCTCCAGCACCTCGTCCACCAGGACCAGCTTTTCGTCCTGGAATTTTTTCTTGATGTTTTCTTTGACAAGCTCAGGGTTTGCCCTGACCAGTTTGATGTCCAGCATAGTTTACATCCTCCTTGCTATTTTAAAACGGCGGCGGAAGGTCGCAGAATATAAAAAAACCTTCCGCCCAAATCCATGGGACGAAAGGAAATTTCCGTGTTGCCACCCAAATTGCACAGCCGACTGTACGGCTGTACCGCTCTTTGACGACGCTGTAAGGGGCATCTCCCCCGACTTTCATCGGGCGCTACGGAAGCGGAAGTCATCCTCTTGCCTGCCGGCTTGCAGCATCCGCCGGCTCTCTGGAAGGCTGTTGGGAACGGTGACCTTTTCCATCATCGCGCACTTTTTTTATTCTGCTGTTTCATGCCTATTATATACCCTTCCTCTGCTTTTTGTAAAGACCCGTTTTGGGATTTTTCTTTTTTATCCTTTACAAATTTGCCCTTTATAAGCCAAATCCTCTCGGACTGTATGCTGGTATTTTCCTCTGATTTATGCTAGTATAAAGCTGCATCCACTAAAAACCGAGGTGATACCAAAAGCATTTCTATTGATCAGCCAAAATTATCACAACCAATCAAGGAGGATTCTTTAGATGGAATTTCGCAAGATCGACCGCTCCAACTATTGGGAATGTATGGAGCTGACGGTCGATGACAGTCAAAAGGATTTTGTTGCCGACAATAAGCAGTCGCTGGTGGAGGCTGCCTACGAGGAAAATCTGTATACCTTAGGGATCTACTGTCAGGATACCATGGTCGGATTCATCCTGTATGACTATGATGACCAAATCCCCGGCTGGTCGATGAGCCGCTTTATGATTGGCAAACAGTACCAGGGAAAAGGATATGGCAAACAGGCGGCGCTGGAATTTCTGGATGATTTTCACCGCAGCCACAGCGACGACCCTCTTTTCATCAGCGTATCCCTTGAAAATACCGTTGCACGCAAAATGTATAGCGACATCGGATTTCAAGAGGTCAAAGAGGTGGAGTATTCCTTTTTGGGCAAGGTCTGCCGCGAGATACAGATGCGCAAGGACTGGTAAATCAATCCCTGTATCCTAAAAAAAACGCCCTGCTGCCCAAAATCTTGCGGCAGCAGGGCGTTTCTTTTTATTTGATTAGGATTCCGCTGGATGTTTCATTTCGGGTCTGGATCCAGCCGTCCTTGATGCTGACGGTCCATCTGCTGACCTCCTGCTCGTAGGTGAAGCCGTTTTCGTCCTGCGCCCGCATCACCATCGAAATCACATCGTCCTCCTTGAGGTTCTGGATTTGACCGTTCCACAGATAGCTGCCCGGCTCCTCGTTGTTGTACACCTTTTTGACCGAGCCGTCCTCCTGCTTATAGCTGATGGTCGGTTGACCCTCTTCGGTCTCTTCTCCCAGCTGGCGGGTCAGCAGCTCCTCTCCGTTGAGGTAGAGGCTGACCGAAGCGCCGGTCATCTTGGGACCTCTCATCACACCGCCTGCGTCATAGCTGTTCATCAGGTCGATATTTGCATAGGCTCCATAGTCGATGCTGGTCTTATCGGAGGCGCTTGCCTTGTAGTAATCGAAGCCGCCCTCCATCTGCGGATGTAGCAGCTCCAATCCCCACGCCGTATACTGGTCCTCCAGCTTTTCCTGGCGCACCGTCTGCCCTTCCTGCACCTCTGCACTCAAGGTCACGCAGTCCACCAGCGGAATGGTGATGTTCGCTTCATACACACCCGACTCCATCCGAGCCGCCGATGCACTCTGCTCGTCAAAGCCTTCGGTGTCAAAGACCATATCATAGCCCTCTCCCTTGAGCGAATAGCCGCTGTACCGGACCCGCACTGGGTGTCGTCGCTAAACTCCTTTGGCATGATGCGCACCGTCATCTGCATGGTCTTCTCCTTTTGGCTGCACTCTCCCCATACGACCTTGTAGTCGGACACGATGCTCGCCTGTTTTTCCGCCGTCTGGGTGATGGTGGTGATGGCGGTGTTGAGGGTGGAGTTGATGTCGCTGTCGATGCTGGTCACCGAGTTTTGTACCTGCGACAGATTGCTTTCCAGTTTTTAAGCCTTGCCAGTGTCACCGCCGAAAAGCTGACCGACAGCACAGCTACCGTACAAAGGCAGGGAATCGCTGCCGTCTTTCATTTTTATCCATAGGAGTCCCTCCTTGTTTAAGCTTTCCTCTGGTTTTTATATCCGTCTTTTTCTGTTTCTCGTTTGATGCTTTCAGTATATCTGATTTTAACATTTATTGCAAGTTGCATTTGCCTGCCATAGATTTCCATAGTATAATGGTTTTGTAAACTTTTAAATTCGTAAAAGGAGGCTTGCCCTATGCAGCCACGCAGCGGTCTTGTGCAAAGCGCAGACGCACAAATTTTTTATCTGAATACCCCTCTCCCCATCCGCACGCACAGACACTCATCCTGTTGCACGGCAACGGTGAGGACCACCGCTACTTTGCCCAGCAGATTGCAGACTTCTCCGCTCGCTTCCGTCTGGTGCTGATGGACACCAGAGGGCAGGGACGGTCGAGCGCCGGTCGCGGCAAGCTGAATTTTTCTGTTTTTGCACTAGGACCTGCTGCGACTGATGGATGCCCTGCACATTCCCAAAGCCCATCTGCTCGGCTTTTCGGACGGCGGCAATCTGGCACTGACCTTCGCTCTTGCCCAGCCGCAGCGGGTGCGCTCGCTCATCCTCAACGGTGCAAACCTTGAGCCGCAGGGGATGCGTCCTCTTGTCCAGCTGCCTGTTGTGGCAGAGTATCACCTGTGCGGTCTGCTCTCTCCCTTTTCGCAGAACTTTCGTCAAAAGCAGCAGATCCTGGGTCTGATGGTCAACCATCCGCACATCTCTCCACACCAGCTTGCGGCGCTGACGATGCCCGCCCTGGTCATCGTCGGGCAGCACGACATGATTCGCCATCAACACAGCCTGCTGATTGCCCACTCGCTGCCGCGCTCCCGCTTTGTCTGCCTTCCCGGCGCCGACCACTTCTGCGCTGCCAAACAGCCCGAAGCCTTTAATCGGGAGGTCCTCTCCTTTTTGTCCGCTCTGTAAGCCGTTTGGTGCTCAACCCTCCTTTGCCCGCATAAACTGGGGACAAAGGAGGGATTTTGTTTTCTATGAAGATTTTGTTTTTCGTGCAGGAGGCTCGCTGAAAGCCGCTCTTTGCTGTGCAGTCGCTCTTGCACTGGTCGGATTCACCGCTGCGTTTGCCTGCGACAGCCTGTTTCTGCCGCCCAAACAGGCATTCTGTGCTTCCAACGGGCGCAGTCTGCCCATCTACTCGGTGCAAACGTCGGAGAAAAAAGCTGCCATTGGTATCAACTGCGCTGGGACGACCGGGACATCCTGCCGATGCTGTCCACCTTGCAGCAAAACGGGGTGCGTGCCACCTTTTTCCTGCTGGGAGAGTGGGCACAGAAATACCCCGATGCTGCCCGGACCATCGCGCGTGCCGGTCAGGAGATTGGCAGCCACTCCAACAGCCACCGCGACATGGATACCCTTTCGCAGGAGGAGATTTTACAGGAAATTCATCTGTCCTGTCAAAATATCCATGCTGCCTGCGGACAGACGCCTGTCCTCTTTCGTCCACCTTCCGGTGCTTACAACGATTTGGTCATCGACTGCATCCATCGCAGCGGTTGCATCCCCATCCAGTGGGATTTGGACACGCTGGACTGGCAGGGTTTGTCCGCGCAGGAGATTGAGCAGCGGGTGCGCCGTCAACTTGCTCCCGGCTCCATTCTGCTGCTTCACGCAGGCGCCGACCATTCCGCCCAGGCGCTTCCTTTGATTTTAAACGCTGCGCAGGAGATGGGCTATCAGCTGTTCCCAGTCGGAGAGCTGATTGACCCTGCCAGCAGCTGTGTGGACCCCAGCGGACGTCAGCTGCCTGCCCAGTCCTAGATTCTACTATTGGTAATCTAAATCTTTTTTCATTTTTCGACATTCTATTTCATTGTTTTGTAAATTATTGTAGTATTTTTCTTTAAATTACAAAATATTCCATTTTATCCGCATTTATTATGATATTTAATAATTTGACAATAATAAATTATGAAATTGTACATAGGCTATTCATCTTTCTGCGTTATCTTGGAATTGCGCAAAGATATACCAAAAGTAAACAACGCGCACAATCAATTCACGCTTGAAAGGAGATTTTCCTATGAAACATCTTTTTGCCATCCTGCTGGCGTCCGCAATGGTCTTTGCCTTTGCCGCCTGCTCCTCCTCAAATGACGCGCCTGCCTCTCAGGGCACAACCGAGCAGGAGGTTGCAACCGACGAGGAAAAGGAAGAGCCTACCGCTGATGCTACCGAAGAAAAGCCGGTGGAGCCAGAACAGCCGACCGATGCTGAAGATGCCCAGCAGCAGACCATCACCGGTACCATCGTGGAATCTGCCGAGGACACCGTCACCATCCAGACCGAGGATGGACAGGAACTGAGCTTCTCCCTCTCCGATGACACCGACCGCTCTCAGACAGACGGTATGCTCACCGGCAACACCCTCGAGGTCATCTATACCGGTGCCATCGATGGCTCTGATACCTCCAACGTCACCGTTGTCCAGCTGGTTGAGACCGGTGCAGAGGCTGAATAAATCTCGCTTTCCTCTCTTCTCTTATACATCCATTTAAACAAGACAAAGCAGCCGCGGAAAAATTTCCGCGGCTGCTTTGTCTTGTCCTGCTTTTTATGTATAAATTCCCTTCCTTTTGCCCACCCTCCCGAACAAAAAGGAGGTCATTTTGATGTTTTCATCCTTTCGTCTGCGCAGCTTTTTGATGGCTTTCACCTCGGCATTTCTTGCCTTTCTGCTGTTTTGGATGGCGGTGCTGATGCTGGCGCACCCTTCGGCTGCCCTGTCAAACGTGCAGCCCTCCGCCGATTCGCAGGACAGCTTCTACCTGCCCGGGGAATCGGACTGCATGACCCTGCTGTTGTGCGAACAGCGGCAGGACCCGCAGCTGTTTCTCTTGATGCGCTTTCAACCGGTGCTCGGAAAAATCTTCCTCTTTGCTTTTCCCCGTCAGATGCTCCTGCAACTGGACAGAATTTCCGAGCCTGTCGACAGCATCTTTGCCTCCCACGGCATCCAGGGGTGCGCACCGCCCTCGAACAGAGCTTCTCCATCCCCTGCGACCGCTACCTGATGCTGCCGCGCAGCGCCTTCCCACAGCTGCTGGAAGCGTTTGGACCCACCCGCCTGCATCTTGACCGGGATGTCACCCTCACAGTCAACAGCGTCGTCCTCACCTTAAAGCAGGGGATGCAGCTTCTGGACGGACAGCGAATGTGGCAGCTGCTGCTTTCCCGCACACCCGCTTCTCCTGTCCTACAATGCGAGCTGCTGCCCAAACTGCTTGCCCTGTGCATCCATCAGCACCTCTCCTTGCTTTCCGAAGAAAACTCCTCCCACCTGTTTACCGCCGTAGTCAATGCAGGCAGCTCCGACCTTGTCTATTCCGACTTTGACTCCCGACGGAAGGCTGCCGATTTTTCTCTCCCGCTTTTGTGAACAGCCCGCCCAAATCATCCCCTTTTCCTTTGTAAAAAACCCGGATGCCACCCTGTCTCTCTCCGATTCGGCAGAAAAGGAGCTGCTCCTGTGCTTTTCTGCCGAATCATCAGAGCTAAAAAGAATAACAAAAGCTCTTGAACATCCTGTTAAAATCGGGTATCATAAAATCACAAAAATAAAACAGGGAGGTTTCTTTCTATGAGCAACTTTCGTCCGATCGACCTTCACCAACTTTCCATCAATCCCTTCCAAGCCATCGCCGACCAGTGGATGCTGATTACCGCCGAAAAGCCGGTGGACGGTCAGCCAAAAGCCAACACCATGACTGCCAGCTGGGGTGGACTGGGACACCTTTGGGGCAAGGACGTCGCTTTTGCCTTCATCCGTCCGCAGCGCTACACCAAACAGTTTGTCGATGAAAACGACTGCTTCTCCCTCTGCTTCTTTGATGGAGAGCAGATGGAAGCGCTGAGCTATCTGGGCACCGCCTCCGGTCGGGATGAGGACAAGATTGCCAAATCCGGTCTGACCCTGACCCACATCGACTCGGTTCCCTGCTTTGAAGAAGCAAGCCTTGTCCTGCTGTGCCGCAAGCTGTATGTCCAGACCCCTGGAGCCGGAGCAGTTCACCGACCGGACAGTTGCCGACAGCTGCTACCCGAACCACGATTTCCACGACCTGTACATTGCGGAGGTTCAAAAAGCGCTGGTACGATAAAAAAAGCAGACAGCTGCACCCAATGACGGATGCAGCTGTCTGTTGCTATTCCCCGCGCCTTTGCCTGCGCTTTCTTTTGAGCAGATAAAACGGCAGGATGCTCACCACCAGCGTAAACAGCACCATCAGCAGCACAGCGCTTTGGTAGTCAAACCGTTTGGCTGCCAGCTGCCACGAGCTGCCTGCGGCTGCTCCCAATGTAATCAAAACGGCATCCCACACCAGTGTACCGACCGCACTCAGCAGCAAAAAGGGCAGCAGCGGCATCCTCGCCGCACCTGCCGGCACCGAAATCAAACTGCGCACCACCGGCACACAGCGGCACACCAGCACGGCGATCCGTCCTTTCTTGCAAAACCAGCGCTCGGCTCCTTCAATCTCCTCCCGCTCAAATCCCAGCCGCTGCAATTTTTCCACCGGCAGCGCCCTCCCCAAGCCATACAGAATCAGCGCACCTGCCAGCGAACCCAAGGTCGCAAAGAGGATTGCCTGCCAGCGGCTCATAGGAGAGCAGGTGGTCAAAAATCCTGCAAAGGTCAGCACCACCTCCGACGGAATGGGGGAAAAAGGTTTTCCGCCGTCATCAGCAGAAAAATCCCCACCGTCCCCCATTCTCCCATCGATTGCATCAGCTGTATAATCCATTCCTCCATCGCTTCTTTCCCTCCTGTCTCTGCACGTTCCTTGCTTTCTATTTTATGACCTCGGAGGTCCCGATATGAACGAAAAACAATACCAGTCGCTGTGCGGTTGGGCTGCCCGTACCCCTGCCCGCCAAAAATGTTTGACCGCCTGCTTTCGCCTGCTGCCGGTGCTGTTCGTTTTTTGTACGGCATTGGCTCGGTTTGTACGCTGTCTGCCCTTGTACAAAAACAGGTCGGTCTGTGGATTGCCGCCTTTTGGACAATCCCCGCTGCCGGCTTTTTGCTGGTCACCCTGATTCGTAAAAAGCTCAATCGTCCCCGTCCGGCGCAACTCTTTCATTTTGTCCCTCTGGTACAACACGAGGACGGATGCTCCTTCCCCAGCAGACATACTTCCAGCGCATTTTTGATTACCTGCGCTCTCTTCTGGCTCTGCCGATATACCGCTCTGCCTGCCGTTTTTCCGCTGATTGCCGCTGTATCCGCCGTCCTCACCGCCTTATCCCGCGTCGTTGCCGGTGTCCATTTTCCCCGTGACGTCATTGCCGGAGCAGCTTTTGGCATTGGTTTTTCTGTTTTGTGCTTTTCTGTCCTTCCATTTTAAATCCATCGTCATTTTATCCTATTTTTACAGTGGATATTTAGGTAAACTCTTGTAATGTTGTCTAGTTTTTGACAATGATTTTGTACAATAAGCCTTGACTTTTCTCTGTTGCTTTTTATATAATGTGGATGGATAGAGATTCTACAAAACGTTTTGGCATATCTTCCAACCAAATAAAAAAGAAAGTCTGTTTCGGGGCGAGGTGAAATTCCTCACTGGCGGTAATGGGTGGAGCAATCCTCACAAGTCCGCGACCCGGCTGTATCCAGCCGGCAGATTGGGTGCGATTCCCAAACCAACGGTAAAGTCCGGTATGAAGAAACGGCGTGTTTTTCTGCACGTTTCCCCCTGGAACAAATGTTTCAGGGGGATTTTTATACCCTTCCTCCAAAGGCAACAGACCTTCTCGATCACAAATACTCGGCTTTTTGCCGGAATTGAGAAAGGGATGCTTTTATGAGCAACACATCATTCCCAGCTTTGCAAAACAATCCTTCTACCCCACCGATCTCCAAGACCCGGATGATCACCCTCATCGGCGTCTTTGCTGCCATCTCCACTATTTTGATGTTCATCGAGATGCCGCTGCCGCTGATGCCGCCCTTTTTAAAGATCGATTTGAGCGGCGTACCCATCCTCATCATCGGCTTTATGTATGGACCGATGCCTGCCATCTATGTCACCATCATCAAAGATTTGGTGCATATGCTCTCCAGCCAGACCGGCTGTGTCGGCGAGCTGGCGGACATTCTGGTGCTGTCCAGCTTTGCAGTCGTTTCCTCTTTAGTCTTCCGCAAAAATCCTTCTCAGAAGGGCGCTGCACTGTCGATGGCAGCCGGAGCAGCGACCATCACCGTGGTTGGTTCTCTGGCAAACAAATTCATGCTGATTCCCTTCTTTTCAAAAGTCATGCCGCTGGAGGCCATCATCGACACCTGCCACGCCATCAACCCGATGATTGACAGCATGGACGCCTATGTTCTGTTTGGAGCCGCACCCTTCAACCTCATCAAGGGCATCATCCTCTCGCTGCTGACCTTGCTGCTGTACAAAAAGATGTCCGGCTTCATCCGCTCCAGGATGTCCTGAGCCTTGAAAAATTTGACTGCGCACAATATCTTTTCTATTCACCATACTTGCAAAGACCGGCTGAAGGAAATCTTCCTTCGCCGGTCTTTTGTTTTACTTCTTCAGCTGTTCCCATTCGGCTTCCTTAAATCCGGTCAGGACAAAATCTTCCCCTACGACCAGAGGGCGCTTGACCAGCATCCCGTTGGTTGCCAGCAAACTCAGCTGCTCCTCTTCGCTCATCTGAGGCAGCTTGTCCTTGAGGTGCATCTCCTTATAGAGATTGCCGCTGGTGTTGAAAAACTTTTTCAGCGGCAGCCCGCTTTTGTGATACCATTCGGTCAACTCCTGTTCGCTGGGGTTTTCCTCAACGATATGGCGCTTTGTAAAGGGAATTTCATTCTCCTCCAACCATTTCAGCGCCTTTTTGCAGGTGCTGCATTTGGGGTATTCAATACTAAAATCATGCTTCTTCCTCCTTTTGCTTTCTAAAACAAAAAGGCAGGACCTTTTCAATCGGTCCTGCCTTGTCTGATTCGATAGGATTATTTGCCGAAGTATCTGTTCAGCAGACCCTGGAAAGCGCAGCCGTGACGAGCTTCGTCTTTTGCCATTTCATGAACGGTGTCATGGATAGCGTCCAGACCCAGCTGTTTTGCTTTGGTTGCGATCTCTTTTTGCCAGCGCAAGCGCCGTGTTCTGCAGCAACGCGCAGTTTCAGGTTTTCTTCGGTGGATGGGGTTACTACTTCGCCCAACAGTTCTGCAAATTTAGCAGCATGTTCTGCTTCTTCGAAAGCAGCTGTTTTGTAGTATTCAGCAATTTCTGGATAGCCTTCTCTTGCTGCCTGACGGGACATTGCCGGTACATACCAACCTCGGTGCATTCGCCATGGAAGTTCATTCTCAGACCTTCAAGGATTTCAGCATCAACGCCTTCTGCTACGCCGATTCTGTGCTCGTCAGCCCAAACCAGCTCGCCGCTTGCCTGCTCTTCGAACTTGGAAGCCGGAGCTTTACACTGTGGGCAGAATTCCGGAGGTGTTTCTCCTGTGTAAACATAACCGCAGATTTTGCAAACCCATTTTTTCATGATGAATTTCCTCCTTAAAATTTATGATGGTGGACCCTCCTATTGAGGTGTCCGATTTCTTCCTTCGATTTAAATAATACCACATTGGTATATTATTTGCAAGGGTTTTTCGATATTTTTTTTTGAATTTTTTTCGGATAAATCTTGTCTATTTTTGCCAAATCCCACCTTCCTCTGCCTCAAAAATCCTCCTGTATGAATATCTTTGCCCAAAATCCGGCATACTATCATCAGCGGGAAAAATTTTTCTGAGATTTTTGCAATCCATAGGTTCTAAAAATCTCGCTCACAAAAATATCTTTCCGCTATTTCTTACAATCGGAAAGGATGGACCGTTATGTCGAAAAAGTCACACAAACTCACCCCAAAAAATCCTCCCATTGATACCCCTTTGCAGACCGGTAGCAACTGCAAAGATGAAGCTTCGGAATGCAAGACCAAGCATCCGGGCAAACCGGAAGCCAGAGACTATTGATTCTTAAAAAACACGGTAAAAAAGCATGGATGGAAAATTTCCATCCATGCTTTTTTCTATTTATTTTGCTTTTGTCTCTTCGTTTGGCTCCAGCTGAGATTCAATCTCTGCAAACAGCTGGTTGATGCGTTCGATCTTGCCCTGCAAATACAGGTAACCGAACAGACACTCCAAACCGGTGGCGCGACGATAGTCGGTCATATTGCCGTTTTGGGCGGCTTGATCGAGCTGATGTTCCTCCCGCGTTTGAGCGCAGCCAGCTCTTCCTCGTCGAGCATCGGCTCGATGACAGCGTATGCCCTGCTCTGGTAGGAGGCACGCACCTGCTCCACCGCCTGCAAATGCAGCTTGTTGACCGGCATATTTGCCTTGTGGACGATGCGCTCCCTGACTAAAATCTCATAGACGGCATCCCCCAAAAAGGCAAGCGCCTGCGGGCTGTAAAGACGGATGTCCACCCGATCGTTGTGCAGCAGCTCCATCCTTCTCCTCCTCTGTTAACGGATATAGTCGAACTCAAAGTTCAGGATGCTGACCGTATCTCCTTCGTTGATGCCCATTTCCTCCAGGCGGTCGATGATACCGCTCTGACGCAGCACCCTCTGGAAGTAACCCAGAGATTCCTCGTCCTCCAGGTTGACCATGCCCAGCACCTTGACCAGCCAGTCGGCTTCCACAACATAGACGCCGTCCTCATCGACATTGATTTCAAATTTCCATTTGTCCTCGTCCTTTTCGGGCATGACCGGAACGTAGTTGACTTCAAAGCGTTTGATCGGCGGCAGTTGCTCGAGCTTGTGGAAGATGGCGTGTACCAGCGGCTCCACACCCTGTCGGGTCGCTGCCGAGATGCAGAAAAAAGGCATAGCCCTGCTCCTCGATGAACTGACGGAAGGACTCAACCTGCTCCTCGGTCGCAATGTCGCTCTTGTTTGCCACGACGATCTGCTCGCGGGTGGACAGCTCCTCGCTGAAGTTTGCAAGCTCCTTGTTGATGGTTGCAAAATCCTCCTTCGGGTCTCTGCCCTCGCTGCCTGCCACATCCACCACATGAACGATCAGGCGGCAGCGTTCCACATGGCGCAAAAACTCGTGTCCCAGGCCAATGCCTTCGCTGGCCCCTTCAATCAGGCCCGGGATGTCCGCCATAACAAAGGATTTTTCCTCAGCCACCTTGACCACACCCAACACCGGCGTCAGGGTGGTAAAGTGGTAGTTTGCAATGACCGGCTTTGCTCCGCTGACCACCGAAATCAGGGTAGATTTACCCACATTCGGATAGCCGACCAGACCAACGTCTGCCAGCAGCTTCAGCTCCAAAATCAGCTCAAAGCCTTCCCCGGGGATACCCGGCTTTGCATAGCGGGGAATCTGTCGGGTCGGAGTCGCAAAGTGGCTGTTTCCCCAGCCGCCTTTTCCGCCGCGTGCAATGACCACCGGCGATTCATCCACGATGTCCGCCATGACCTGACCGCTTTCGGCATTTTTAACCACCGTTCCCACCGGCACCTTGATGACAAGGTCCGGCGCACTCTTTCCAAAGCAACGGTTGGTCCCGCCGTTCTGTCCGTTTTGCGCAATGAATTTTCGTTTGTACTTAAAGTCGATCAGTGTGTTGATGCTTTCGCAGCCGTGCAACACGATGTTGCCACCGCGTCCGCCGTCGCCGCCGTCCGGTCCACCTGCTGCGACAAACTTTTCCCTGTGGAAGGAAACCGCTCCGTTGCCGCCGCTGCCTGCCTGCACCTTGATCGTCGCCTTATCAATAAACATAATTTCCCTTCTTTCCGTTGTTGTCTCATTTTTTTGCAGAGCGTTTGACCCTGCTTCCATCTTATCATGCCACCGCTTTTTGCCGATACTCCCGCCGGCAAAAGCCGGGAGGATTTTTACATTTAAAAAATCCCGAGACAGTCATCTCGGGATTTTCTCTGCACAAAATATTGTTCGATTACTGAACCGGGATAACGCTTACTTTTTTGCGGTCGCGGCCCATGCGCTCGAATTTTACCTTGCCATCTTTGAGAGCGAACAGAGTATCGTCGCTGCCGATGCCTACGTTCTCTCCTGGATGAATGTGAGTACCTCTCTGACGGTACAGGATGTTGCCAGCCAGTACGAACTGACCGTCTGCGCGTTTTGCGCCAAGACGCTTGGATTCAGAGTCACGGCCGTTCTTTGTGGAACCAACACCTTTTTTATGAGCAAAGAATTGCATGCTAAGTCTAAGCATTGTTGTACACCTCCGATAGATTTTACGGATCGTTCCCTCATAATCTTCCGACAGCAGATTCAGATGGAGCAGCAGCGCCTGTAAAAACGCCTGTCCCTTCTTTGCATCCGCGCGGTCGAGGGTCATTTTAATTTCATTTTCTCCGACATCCACCTGAGCGCCAAGTTTCAGCACCTCTGTGATGCCGTTTGCTGCCATTTGGACTGCCGAAGTGACCGAAGCGCAGACAATATCGTGACCGTAGTCATCATATCCTGCGTGACCTGTCAGACAGAAACCTGTCAGCAGATCGCCGGTCTTAACAAAGTCTGCATGGATCATTATGCGTTGATAGCAGTGATCTCAACTTTGGTATATGGCTGTCTGTGGCCCATCTTGCGTTTGCTGTCTTTTTTGGATCTGTAGGTGAATACAGTAACCTTTTTGGACTTACCGTTTTTGATAACTTTGCCGGCAACCTTAGCGCCCTCAACAACTGGGGTACCTACTACCATTCCATCCTCTTTGCCAACAGCGATAACGTCGAATTCAACGTTCTCTTCTTCCTGTGCATTGAGCTTTTCAACATAAACTACATCGCCTACGGATACGCGATACTGTTTGCCGCCGGTCTTGATGATTGCGTACATAATATATACCTCTTTCTGTATAAACTCGCTGCCTTTCCAGGCGGTGGACCCGTTTTGGAGCACACTTAAAACAGCCCGTGACACGCGGTACAATTTACTTTATCATATCTTTTTGGCTTTGTCAAGCCATTTTTCCGCTTTTTGCGTCTTTCTTTTGCAGTCCCTTTTTCGCTTGCAAGCCCTTGTATCAGGATGCTGATGAAAGAAGGAAAAGCACCTCTTTTGTGCAGTTTTCTCCGCTTTCCCCTTTTTTTTCTTTTTGCTTGACAGCGCTGTTTTTTTTCTTCTAAAATAAAATTGCTTTCCTGCGGTATCGACAATCTTTTTTGCCATACCGCGTAAAACAATTTGAAAGGAGCCTTTTTATGTCTGATTTTTTCCAATTGATCGAACAGCGTGAAAGCTGCCGCAACTACGACCCGCAAAAGCGTCCAACCAAAGAACAGCTGGTTCGCTGCATCCCAGCAGCACAGCTCTCCCCTTCCGCCTGCAACTCGCAGCCGTGGAGCTTTCTGGTCATCAATTCCCCCGAAAAAGCCGCTGTCGTTGCCGCTTCTACCCAGTGCGCCGGCTTCAACAAATTCACCGACAACTGCCCTTCCTTTATTGCAGTCTGTGAGGAGGATGCCTACCTGATGGGCGACCCGCAGCACCCGAACCAGAAGTACGCCGACATCGACGGGCATTGCCGTTGCACACCTGTGCTACGCTGCCAAGCAGCAGGGATTGTCCACCTGCATCATGGGTGCCTTTGATAAAAAGATGCTCTTGGAGGGTCTGGGCATCACCGAGGACAAACGGGTCCGCCTGGTTCTCTCGGTCGGCTATGCTGCCAACGACCAGCTTCGCACCAAAAAGCGTAAGCCGCTCGAGCAGATCATGACCTATATCGACTGATGATGGAGCAGAAAATCACCGAGGTGGTTGCCGCCCTGATTGTAAAGACCACCGCTTTTTAATCTGCCAGCGTCCTGCCCACAAGACAAGAGGTCTGCTGTGGGAATTTGTCGGCGGCAAGGTAGAGCCGGGTGAAACTCTCCCGCAGGCACTCATCCGCGAGTGCCTGGAAGAACTGGGCATCCGGGTCACCCCGCAGGAAATTTTCATGCAGCTGGTGCACACCTACCCTGACATCACCGTCCGCCTGACCCTTTTTTGGGCACAGACACAGAACACCCCGCAGCGTCTGGAACACAACGACCTGCGCTGGATCGGCGTCGATGAAATCGACCACTTTTCCTTCTGTCCTGCCGACCGGGATATTCTGGCGAAGCTCAAAGAAATGGAATTCTAGTAGGAAAATAAGCTCTGCATCAACGTCATCAAAACCGGCATCATCAACTATTCCCTGAGCAATTATCAGGCAACTAAATGATGCTCTATTGTATGCCTGCCCTGCGGCAATGATTCTGTTAAAATAAAACATGGGAGCGTTTCTGAATCAGAAACGCTCCCGTGTTTTATTTTTTTATACTCGATAGAAATGTGGGGTATTTGCAAGACACTGTCTTACAACAGTGCTGCACAACTGATTGTAGTTGTCTAGATATGCCTTTTTCTCCTTCCTCTCGATACTGCTTTGATACAAAAACTCTTTCCAGCGCGCACAGTTTTTGTGACAGCCTTCATAGTACTCAGCACAGTTTCCTGCATGGAATCATGGAAAAGCACCCCTTTCAACTCAAACAAAAACAACCGCCCTGTCCGATCCAACAGCTGCAAAGATTCACCTCAGACCAAACGATTGCGGTTGCTTATGGGTTCCTCATGGAAAGAGCAGAAAACATCCAACAATTCATCGGTCGTTCATCTCCTGTCCAGTTATTCTGTTTTTATTATACCTCTTTTGCTGCACAATGTCAGTTACTTTTCTGTAAAATCTATGAAAAATGACCTATAAAAATACCTTTTGGCTGTGCATCCAGAATAATTTTCATCTTCCTTCCGCAACTTTCATTTTCTCCTTCGAGTTTACAAGTCTTTCTTTTGGTGTTACAATATTGTTGACTTAACCAGTACAGAATCCGAAAAAGTTAAGGAGGAGTATCCATGAATCAATCGGAGATGATTGGCAGCCGCTTAAAAGAAGAACGTCTCCAACAAAAACTGACGCTCAAACAACTGAGCGAAAAGGTAGGACTTCCATCGGCTACCTGTCGCAGGTAGAGCGGGGATACGGCACACTGAGCCTGAGCGCACTGAAAAACTGTCATCTGCCCTTGGATTGGAAATGAGCACCTTTTTTGATAACCACCTCGAGGATGAAAATGACAAGCTAGTCATCCGCTCCCTGGCAGCGGGAGGAATTGCAGCTTTCCCGTCAGTTTATCCAGTACACCACTTCCTATTCTTTACCCAATACCAAGATGCGAGGATTGATATTTGAGTTGCAGCCTTCCTTCGACCCGGAGGAACCGCTTTACTCCCATCCTGAAGAAGAAATTCTCTATGTTCTGGAGGGCAGCTGTCTGCTTAACCTGGATGGAAAAGAATATCTGCTCAACCCCGGCGACTGCGTACACATTCCTGCCAATGCACCACATTCTGGAAAAATCCTACTGCACACACTGCCAAGCTGTTTGGAGCTTACTGTGTGTAAAAGCACAAATCAAACGGAGCCGAAGCTGTATATAACAGCTTCGGCTCCTGATTTTTTTATCGTTCGATACTTCCCTGTTCGTAGGTCCCTTTGACCAACAGCTTGCCATCCTCCATCATCAGACGACCGTTTGCAATCACGCAGTTTAAATCCAGGTTTTCTTCCATCAGCAGCAGGTCTGCATCGGCGCCCACCTGAATGTGTCCCTTGCGTGGGTACAGCTCCAGTGCGTGTGCTGTATTGCTGGTTCCAAAGCAGAGTGCTTCCTCCAGCGGCATCCCATATTGCTGCACCAACTTTTTAATCTCCTCATAAACGGTATCCACCCTGGAATAACCAATCTTCAGCAGGTTGCCCTGTGCATCATAGGTGGACCAGCTGCCCATTCCGTCCGAGCTGAGGGTGATGCGGTCCATCGCTACGCCTTTTTCCTTTGCCTGCATGATGCAGTTTGCCGGCGCCGTATTTCCTTTGCTGCCGCAGGTCATGTCAATATAGCCGCCGCGGTTGGCAAACTGATATGCCTGCTCCAGCAGACGCTCTGCACGGGTCACATGGGTCGGGTGGAAAATCTTGATGGGAATGGAGGTCTTATCCAACGCTTCCATCACCAAATCCAGCGCGCGGTCATCACCGCCCATATGCAGGGTGACCATTCCACATTTACCGGACAACATTCCTGCCACCCGGGTGTCGCTTGCCAGTCGAATCAGCTCATCCACCGTCACATTCGGAGCGCGGTGGTCGGAAATCGCCAGTTTTGCTCCGATAATTTCGTCCACGAATAAAATATCCTTGCGCACATCGCCGGTTATGGTGGTGCTTGGGTATCCATAGGAGCCGGTCAGCGCATAGACCGTCAAGCCCTGTTCCTTCAGGCTTTTTGCCTGTGCAATCAGATTTTCCACGCTGCGGGTCAATCCGTCTGTTCCCAGCAAGCCGACCACAGTGGTAACGCCGCCTTCGAGCAGCTCCGACAGCTTAACTGCCGGCACCTGGGTGTGGAAGCTGCCTTCTCCTCCACCGCCTGTAATGTGAATATGCGGGTCCAAAAATCCCGGGGTCAATTTCTTTCCATGTCCATCTACCACCTTGCAAAGGGAATCTCCCCGTCAATGTGGTCTTCGATGGCTTCAATTTTGTTTGAGCAGATCAACACATCCTTAATGCCCAGATATTCCGGTGCATAAACAGCAGCCTGTCTGATCAACAGCATAACATACACTCCTTTAGCTTTGAAGATTCTATTATCATCTTCATTTTTCTCTTTTCCCATTATAACACATTTATGAAGTAAACACTATATTTAAATATAAATTTCTTCGATTTATATGCCATCTATATTTTGTTCACTTTATTTTTTACCACTTTGACGGTCATTTCCTCAGTTTGCATTGATTCTTCTTGTCTAATTATTCAATCTGACAAAGATATATTAAAAAAGCATCGTTGATGTTCCAACGATGCTTTTTTTCTACAACTGATATTTTTCTTCCAAAGGCAGTTCCCATTCCAAATCGAACAACTGTGGGTCATATTGCAGTAGCTGTTCTTTAAAATCTTCCAAACAAAAGACTTCCTCTTCCCCATGCTGCGGATACGCCATTTCCCAACAAGTAGCTTTGCAGCAGTTCGTCCCAACCGGAAAAATGATCCTGAAGAATCACCGATGCCTGCCAACAAAACTTCAATCCTTCCTCCAAGGTCAAATGCCCGACCATAAAGCCCATCTGCGCCGCCGCAATAGCGCGGCACAGGTCATAAGCCAACACCGCGTTTTCAGCATACGCTTTATATCCATCAATCATCCGGCAGAGCCAGTTTAACTGGTTGGGGTGAATCTGTGGGAAGATTTCCTGCGAGCGCAGCTGCTCGGGAGTCAGCGCAAAAAAACCACGCTGGCGATAGTGGTCCATCTCCTGCTGATAGGCAAAGTGCTCTCCCTGCTGCATCAGCTCATCGAGTTTTCCAGCACATCCTGCTTACAAACCGCACTGTATTGGGATTGTAGGCGCTCATAATCCTGTGAGATTTTCTCTTTATTGCCAGCCCAGTAACCACCAAAAATCCGCCAATCCTTGCCCGGTGCAGAAAAACAGGTGCGGCAGCTATATTAAACCAGAGGACCGTATCAATCTCCATCAGCTCTTTTTGCTCGACTTGGTGTGCATTTTTGCGAAAAAGGAACATAGAACTCCTTTCATAATATACAATCAGTATTTATTTCGATAATTATACAGTTTATTTCTTTTCCGGCAGATTTGGATTGAGCAAACGCCCATCCCACTGTTTCATAGCCACTCTGGCAGAGCGCGCCATCTCCTTGCTGAAGGCAGATCCGGTTTTTCTGGCATAAAACGCCTGCGCATAGTTGTCCGCATGATAAGGATTCTGCAAAGAAAAACTCTTTGCCTGCTCTGCGAACATCTGCTCATACTCATCCGCAGAGAGATGTCGGTACTTTTCATCAAAAACGATGTACTGCTGCTCAAAACGAGGACGAAGCTTTTTCAAGTGATTTTCCCGATAGTAGCCCAGACACAGCATCCCGATTGGAAACGCCCAATCCGGCAGGTCAAACAGCTCACAGTGGAACTCATAGTTTTCCATGATGTCTCCGATATAGCAGGAACCAATGCCCAGCGACTCGGCAGCAATCACCGCATTCTGTGCTGCAATCATTGCATCCTCGATTGCCAGCAGCAGGTCGGACTCCTGCGGCGCTTCAAAGCGCAGTCCCTGGCGGTCGCAGTAGCCAGCCACATCATTTTGCTGATAGTAGTCAAACCATCTCTGGTGGTCCGCCAAAAAATCAGCAGCACCGGCGCAGTTGCAATGAACGCCTGATGGTCGCAGCTTTGCGCAAGCTTTTGTTTCGTCGCATCGTCCCGCACAACGATTACCGAATAAAGCATCTGGTTGCCTGCAGTAGGTGCGCGCATCATCGCCTGCAAAATCTGGTCCAATGTTTCCTGGGAAATACCCCGCTTGTCATACACACGCAGCGATGCCCGCTGATTGAGCAGGCGCAAGGTTGGATTTTCCTTCACAGCTCTTCCCTCCTCATGGTCCGTTCAAAAGATCCTGATAAGAAAAAGAGCCCCGGCGTCCCGGAGCTCTTTTTTCCCATAACCCTTTATCAGGCGAATGCGTCCATTCACGAACTGACCTGATCACAATCGGTTCTACCCGAAAAGCGTCATGTAATCGTTACCTGTACATAATAGCACAGGTTTTTGCAGATGTCAAGGGGCTCTTTTATACCGGTCCCCCACTCCTGTTGTGTGCTGTGCAAAACGACACACAACAGGACCGGTTATATCGATATATCCGGTGGAATATCTGTCAAAAACAGATAACCTAGATCAATTCGATGATTGCCATTTCAGCTGCGTCGCCGCGGCGTGGGCCAATCTTGATGATACGGCAGTAACCGCCGTTTCTCTCTTTATATTTTGGAGCAATGTCGTCAAAAACCTTTTTAGCGACGGTTTCCTTTGTAACATAGGAATAAACCTGACGCTTGGAATGCAGATCATTCTCCTTAGCCTTGGTAATGATCTTTTCGGTCATTGCCTTAACTTCTTTCGCTCTTGTCACAGTGGTCTCGATCTTGCCGTTTTCCAGCAGGAAAGTTACCATTGCTCGAAGCATAGCCGTTCTATTCGCAGTAGCTCTGCCGAGTTTTCTGGTGCCTGGCATCCAAATTCACTCCTTTTAATGGATTGTGGAATGTATCTCAACTATTCGTCGTTTTTGTTCAGGCTGAAGCCCAGAGAATCGATCTTTGCAAGAACTTCTTCCAAAGATTTTTACCCAGGTTTCTTACCTTCATCATTTCATCTGGTGTCTTGGTCACCAGATCACTTACTGTGTTCACGCCTGCACGTTTGAGGCAGTTGAACGCACGTACCGAAAGATCCAGCTCCTCAATGGTCATCTCAAGGGCTTTTTCCTTACCGGTGTCTTCCTGAGTATCCATGATCTCTGTGTTGCTTACCTCTTCGGAAAGGTCAACAAAGTGATTGAGCTGTTTGGTCAGGATTTTTGCAGAAAGGCTGACCGCCTCTTTTGCAGAGATGGTGCCGTCTGTCCATACTTCCAAAGTCAGCTTGTCATAGTCGGTGATCTGCTCAACACGAGTGTTGTCAACAGCATAGTTTACCTTCAGTACTGGGGTATAGATACTGTCGATGTAGATCTTGTTCAGGGACATCTTATCGACCTGGGTCTTGTCCTGGATGGATTTGTCGCTGCTCTTGTCGCGGGCGATCTGTTTGTTCTTTTCAGAAGAAACATAACCCTGACCTTTGTCCAGCACGATCTCCATGCGCAGGCTTGCATTTGGTCCCAGTGTTGCAATATGCATACTTGGGTCCAGGATTTCGACGTCGGCATCACACTGGATAGAACCAGCGGTAACCTCGCCTTCACCTTCCGCATTGATGTAAACGACCTTTGGTCCGTCACAATAAAGCTTTGCAGTTAACCCTTGATGTTCAGGACGATCTCGGTGACGTCCTCTTTCACGCCCTCAATAGTTGAGAATTCGTGTTGTACACCATCAATTTTAATCGATGTGACTGCAACACCGAGGAAGCGAGGAGAGCAACACACGTCTGAGGCTGTTGCCTAATGTTGTACCAAAACCTCTGTCAAGCGGTTCTACAACAAATCTGCCGTATGTTCCATCAGATTTAAGTTCTGCGGTCTCAATCTTTGGTTCGATTATCTTTACCATTTTAACCCCCTTAAATGGCAGCGGCCTTCTGACCGCCGTTATTTTCGCGTTCCCATGCTGATTTCCTTGTGTCCACCAACTCAATAAGAGCGGCGGTACCTTTCCAAAAAAGCGCTCTGCCATCTGGAAAGCATACCCGTCTTATTACTTGGAGTACAACTCAACGATCAGTTGCTCATTTACCTCGTAGTCGATGTCGTCACGGGCTGGCATTGCAGCAATTTTAGCTTCAAAGGAGCCTGCTTCTTTTTCGATCCACTTTGGAGTTGGGTTTTGCCCAGCTCTTCAACGAGGGTCTTGAACTTTGTGCTGTTGCGGGATTTCTCGCATACTGCAACCACATCACCTGGTTTTACCTGGTAAGATGGTACGTCAACGCGCTGGCCATTTACGGTGAAGTGTCCGTGACCTACCAGCTGGCGAGCTTCACGACGGGTGTTAGCAAAGCCCATACGGTAAGCAACGTTGTCCAGACGACGCTCCAGCTCCTGCAGAAGGATTTCGCCGGTTACGCCCTGTTTGCGTTCAGCTTTCTCATAGTAAGAGTGGAACTGTTTTTCCAGAACACCGTAGATGAATTTAACCTTCTGTTTTTCGTTCAGCTGCAGACCGTACTCAGACTGTTTGCGGCGCATCTGCTTTGGATTGCGGCGGGTCTCCTTGGAGTAACCAAGGACGGCCGGGGAAAGGCCCAGCGTTTTGCAACGCTTGAGAACTGGCTGTCTATTCTTTGCCATAGTTTTGGTTCCTCCTTAATTACACTCTTCTTCTCTTTGGTGGACGGCATCCGTTGTGTGGAATTGGAGTAACATCTTTAATCATGTTTACTTCCAGACCTGCTGCCTGCAATGCACGAATAGCAGCTTCACGTCCTGCGCCCGGTCCTTTAACAAATACTTCTACAGATTTCAGTCCATGGATCATGGCAGCTTTTGCAGCTGTTTCTGCAGCGGTCTGTGCTGCGAACGGAGTAGATTTTCTGGAACCTCTGAATCCGAGTCCGCCTGCACTTGCCCAGGAAATTGCGTTGCCCTGAGTGTCTGTAATAGTAACAATGGTATTGTTAAAGGTAGACTGGATATGAGCAGCGCCGCGCTCAATATTTTTACGTTCACGACGTCTTGGTGTGGTGGCTTTCTTACCGTTGTTAACTTTAGCCATTTCTCAATATCCCTCCCTTACTTCTTCTTGTTAGCGATTGTTTTCTTTGGACCTTTTCTTGTGCGGGCATTGGTCTTGGTTCTCTGTCCTCTTACAGGCAGACCCTGTCTATGACGAACGCCTCTGTAGCATCCAATTTCAATCAGTCTTTTGATGTCGAGTGCAACGTCACGACGAAGGTCACCCTCAACAACAAAATTCTTATCAATGTAATCTCTCAGCTTTGTAACGTCATCCTCATCCATGTCTTTTACTCTGACATCAGGATTAACACCTGTGGCTGCCAGGATGTCGTTTGCGGACTTTCTTCCAATACCGTAGATATAGGTCAGTCCAATTTCGATCCGCTTTCTCGCGAGGCAGGTCTACACCAGCTATACGAGCCATACTTTTGTTGCACCTCTATTATATAGGTCTTGCATATCCCAAAGAGCTATCGGTTTTCGATTAGCCCTGACGCTGTTTGTGCTTCGGGTTGCTGCAAATAACCATTATGCGGCCTTTGCGCTTAATGATCTTGCATTTTTCGCAAATAGGCTTAACGGAAGGTCTTACTTTCATTTGAAACTACCTCCTTGTCATGAAGCCTTCTTTTTCAAAAAGCTTCTTTACCCTTTTACTTGGATTTATTTGGAACGCCAGGTGATTCTGCCCTTCTGCAGGTCGTATGGAGACATCTCCACAGTCACCTTATCTCCGGGAAGGATTCTGATAAAGTTCATTCTCAGCTTGCCGGAGATATGTGCTAAAATCACATGGCCATTTGGCAGCTCAACTTTGAATTGAGCGTTTGGCAAAGCTTCAATACCTTGCCTTCAATTTCGATTACGTCTTCCTTGGACAAGTAAAAAACCTCCTTTTGGCGTTGGTTTGACCGCCCCTTATCGAGTGCGGACAAAACCCAGACTGTTCAGTGCTTTTCTGAGCTGTTTATTGGTCGTCACCGCAGCTTCCAAAACCGCTCCGGTCTCTTGTATGTGGCACAGCTTTTTTCTCTTGGGATGTTCCAGCTTGCGCTTTCTTCCGTCCGAGAGCTGCACCCAGCATCCTTCGACGCTTTGCACTACAAAATACCGGTCCTGGTCCTGTCCTGCCGTTGGTCTGACGATGGAGTCCTGGTCTGATCATCACTGCCCTCCCGTTTTATCTACCGTGTCAAAATGACCGGTCCAGAGGCTGTGATGGCGACGGTGTGTTCAAAATGAGCCGAAAGGCTTCCGCTTTTTTGGTAAGCACCGTGCCGTCGGGTCTGACCACCACTGCGCTGCCCTTTATGTTGATCATCGGCTCGATTGCCAATGTCATCCCCGGCAGCAGCTTGAGGCCATGTCCCGGGTGCCGTAATTAGGGACTGCTGGATCTTCGTGCAGTTTCCTGCCGACGCCATGTCCCACATAGTCTCTGACCACCGCAAAGCCGTAGCTTTCGGCGCAGGACTGCACCGCGTGCCCGATGTCGCCCAGCCTGTTGCCAGGCTGCGCCGCCTGGATCGCCCTGCAAAGGCATTCCTTTGTGACGTCCATGATCTTCTGCGCTTCCCCGAGATGCTGCCTGCGGCAAAGGTTGCCGCATTGTCACCGGTGTAGCCGTTGATGGCAGCGCCTACATCGACGCTGACAATATCTCCGTCTGGATGATCCGTTCTTCGGAAGGGATTCCGTGGATCACCTCGTTGTTGATGGAGATACAGGCACTTGCCGGAAAACCGCCATAGCCCAGGAAGGTCGGTCTTGCTCCCTGAGAAAGAATGAACTCGTGGAGCATTTTATCCACATACGCTGTGGACACGTCCTGGTTTAATCAACTCGCCCGCAAGTCTCAGTGCCTGAGCGCTGATCTTGCAGGAAAGTTTCATATCGGATAATTCTTTGCTTGTTTTGAGTACAACCATTGGGTTTAACCCTCCAAAGCAGACTCGACTCCCAACGCATTGAGTGTATCTTTGGTCACCTGCTCAACCGGATTGGTGCCCTCGATCATGTACAGAAGGCCGAGCTGTTCATAAAAATCCTTGAGCGGTTCGGTCTGTTCGTGGTAAACCTGCAGTCTGTCTTTGACCGTATCCGGGTGGTCATCCTTGCGGATGATCAGCTCATGGCCGCACTTGTCACAGATGCCCTCAACCTTTGGCGGGTTGTAGACCATGTGATAGGTTGCGCCGCAATCGCCGCACACTCTGCGTCCGGTCAGACGCTGCATGATGACTTCGTCAGCTACCTCAATATCGATGACATGATCGATCTCGACACCCATATCCTTGAGCGCCTGTGCCTGTGGCACGGTGCGTGGAAAGCCGTCGAGGATAAAACCGTTTTTGCAATCATCCTGTTTCAGACGTTCGTTCACCATTTCGATCACACTGCATCTGGCACCAGTTTTCCTGCATGAACGAATTCTTGTGCCTTTTTACCAGCCTCTGTTCCGTTTTTCATTGCTGCGCGGATGATATTGCCGGTACTGATCTGAGGAATATGACAATACTCACAGATTTTTCCGCCTGAGTACCTTTTCCGGCTCCGGGCGCCCGAGAAGTATGATGTTCATAATAACAGATCCCCTTTCTGGAAATTGATTATTCCAGAAACCTTTATAGTGACGCATCATCATTTCAGACTCCAGCTGTTTTACTGTATCCAGTGCAACGCCGACGATAATGATGATGGTGGTACCTCCCAGCGATACGCCCTGAATGCCGGTGAGGGCTGCGATACCGATTGGAAGGATTGCGACTACCGCACAGAACATCGCGCCGATCAGTGTGACCTTGGAGATGATTCTTGCGATAAAGTCTGAAGTTGGTTTTCCAGGACGAATACCTGGAATTGCGCCGTTGTTCTTTCTAAGGTTGTTTGCCATCTCGACAGGATTGTACTGGATGGCAACATAGAAATAAGCAAAGGCAATGATCAGGATGAAATAAAAAATGCGTAAACCACTGTTGTAGTTAAAAATCTGTACAAACTTCGCCCAGAAGGAACCCTCGGTTTCGGTTCAACGAAAGCAGCGATGGTTCCTGGAATTGCCATCAGGAGCTTGCAAAGATGATTGGCATAACGCCGGACATGTTTACGTTGACTGGGATGTAGCTGGACTGTCCACCGTACATCTTGCGACCAACAACACGTTTTGCATACTGAATCGGGATTCTGCGCTCTGCTTTTGTCATCAGAACGATGAAGCCGATCATAATAACAAAGATAACTACAAGTACCGGGATACCGATCATATATCTCAGACCGGTTCCGGTGCTGCCTGCCTTGAGGCCTGGTCCAGTACCAGATACTGCCACATGGTCAGTACAACAGATGGACCTCTGGAAACGATACCAGCAAAGAGGATCATCGAGATACCGTTGCCGATGCCCTTTTTCATCGATCTGTTCGCCCAACCACACACAGATCATAGAACCTGCGGTGAACATCAGAATGATGGTGGTAGCCAGCAGGAAGTTGCCAAAAGCATTTGCCGTCTACAACCGCACCGCGGCGGTTGAGCAACTGATAGTAACCAAAGGACTGGATCAAAGCCAGACCAATGGTGACATATCGGGAGATCTTGTTCAGTCTCTTTCGGCCCTCAGCGCCTTCTTTGGCCATCTGTTCCAGAGCCGGAATTGCAACAGCCAACAGCTGTACAACAATGCTGGCGGTGATGTATGGGGAAATCGAAAGCGAACAGAGGTTGCGTTCTGGAACGCGCCGCCGGTCAGCATATTCAAAAATCCCAACAGGTTTCCATCGCCAAAGCCCTGCATCACCGAAGCGTCCAGGAACGGAACCGGAAGTGCCGCTGCCAAAACGGAAGATGACGATGATCATCAAAGTGAAGCAGATCCTTCTTTTTTCAGGTCAGGCAATTTCCAGGCATTTTGAGGGTTTCAAACATCCTAGATCACCTCGGCCTTTCCGCCTGCCTTTTCAATCTTTTCTTTGGCAGAAGCGGAGAATGCTGTAACATTCACGGTGAGCTTTTTGCTCAGTTCGCCGTTGCCCAATACTTTAACACCGTCAAGTGCTTTTTTAACCAGGCCGGTCTGGACAGAAGTTCTTCGGTGACAACGGTGTCGTTGTCAAATTTTTCCAGATCGCTTACGTTTACGATAGCAAACTGTTTTGCGAAGATGTTGTTGAAGCCTCTCTTAGGAATACGTCTCTGCAGAGGCATCTGGCCGCCCTCAAAGCCGGGTCTTACACCGCCGCCGGAACGGGCATTCTGGCCTTTATGGCCTTTGCCGGCCGTTTTGCCGTTTCCAGAACCAGCACCTCTGCCTACACGGTAAGCATTTTTTGTAGAGCCGGGAGCCGGGGAAAGTTCGTGCAATTTCATTGTTCGCTGCACCTCCTTTGTTAAGCTTCGGTTACCTCTACGAGGTGGGAAATCTTTTGATTTTGCCTTGGTGGCTGCATTATCCGGCTGGATAACCTCGTTGCCGATTTTCTCAGTCCAAGGGAAAGAGCGGTAGCAATCTGGTCGTCCTTGCGGCCATTCTGGAAGCCGCGAACCAGTTTGATTTTCAGGTTTGCCATAGCTGCTTCCTCCCTTAACCAAGAATCTCTTTTTACTGTTTTACCGCGGATAGCTGCAACCTCTTCAGCGCTTCTCAGGAAGCCAGACCCCTGGATGGTTGCGTTTACTACGTTGGTTGGGTTGTTGGAGCGCAGACATTTGGTACGGATGTCCTTAATGCCAACGGTCTCCAGGACTGCACGGACCGCGCCGCCAGCGATAACGCCGGTACCAGGAGCAGCCGGTTTCATCAGAACGCGGCCGGCGCCGAATACGCCGATGATCTCGTGAGGAATAGTGGTACCTTTTCAGAGAAACTCTGATCAGGTTTTTCTTTGCGTCCTCGATACCTTTTCTGATTGCGTCCGGTACCTCTGCGGACTTGCCAGTGCCAAAGCCAACGATGCCGTTGCCGTCGCCAACAACTACCAGCGCTGCAAACTTCATGACACGGCCGCCCTTTAACCGTTTTAGCTACACGGTTGATGGCTACTACTTTTCACTCAGTTCGAGTGTAGAAGCGTCAATGCGAGTCAAAAGTATCCCTCCTCGTTAGAATTTGAGGCCGCCTTCGCGGGCTGCTTCAGCCAGCTCTTTTACACGACCATGATAGATGTAACCGCTGCGGTCGAATACGACCTCGGAAATACCGGCTTCGAGAGCTTTTTGCTCGCAATGTTTTTGCCAACTTTGCGAGCTGCTTCCTTGTTACCGCCACAACCTTCAAAACCTTTATCCATTGAAGATGCGCTTACCAGAGTGGTTCCCGGTAACGTCGTCAATAATCTGGGCATAGATATGTTTTGCGGAGCGGAATACGTTGAGGCGTGGACGCTCAGGTGTGCCACTGATCTTAGCTCTGACTCTTTTGTGTCTTTTGAGTCTAGCTGCGTTGCTATCAAGCTTTTTTCACCATTTCGATTCACTCCCTTTAATTATTTACCTTTACCAGCTTTACCTTCCTTGCGGATGATAACTTCGTCAACGTACTTAATACCTTTGCCCTTATATGGCTCTGGTTTGCGTTTTTCACGAACTTTAGCTGCAAACTGTCCAACGACCTGTTTGTCAGGACCGCTGATGATAATCTTGTTAGGACCTGGTACTTCAATGCTGATGTTTTCGATCTCAGGCATTACTACCTTGTGGGAGTAACCCAGGACCATAACCAGGTTTTTGCCTTCTTTAGAAGCTCTGTAACCAACACCGTTGATTTCCAGCTCTTTTTTGAAGCCGGTGGTAACACCTTCTACCATGTTGGAGATCAGTGTTCTGGTAAGGCCATGTAAGCTTCTGTCTTCTTTGTCATCGCTTGGTCTGGTAACAACGATTTCGTTGTTCTCAACTGCGATGTTCATTCTGTTGTGGAAAGTTCTTGTCAGGGTGCCTTTTGGACCTTTTACGGTTACAGTGTTACCGTCCAGGGTCACTTCAACTCCTGCAGGAATCACGACAGGTTTTCTACCAATTCGAGACATTTATCTTGCACCTCCTTACCAAACAAATGCAAGGACTTCGCCGCCGACATTTTCTCTACGCGAGCCTGTCTGTCGGTCATGATGCCCTTTGGAGTGGACATGATTGCGATACCCATGCCGTTCATAACTTTCGGCATTTCCTTGCAGCTGGTGTAAATGCGCAGTCCCGGTTTGGAAACTCTACGCAGACCTGTGATAACAGGCTCTTTGCCCAGACCGTATTTTAAGGGTGATACGGATAACTCCCTGCTTACCATCGTCAACAATCTGGAAGCCTTTGATGTATCCCTCATCCAGGAGAATCTGGGCAATTGCTTTCTTCATGTTGGAAGATGGAACATCAACCGTGTCATGTTTCGCTGAATTTGCATTTCTGATACGAGTCAGCATGTCAGCGATTGTATCAGTAATTTGCATGCCGTCAACCTCCTTTGCTCGTGCTTACCAGCTAGACTTTTTAACGCCAGGGATTTGGCCTTTATAAGCCAATTCTCTAAAGCAGATACGGCAGATACCGTATTTGCGGAGATACGCATGGGGTCTACCACAGATTTTGCATCTGTTATATGCGCGAGTAGAGTATTTAGGTGTTCTTGCTGACTTACCTTTTTCATGGACTTTTTAGCCACTGAACCTTTTCCTCCTTACTTCGCGAACGGAGCGCCCATCAGAGTGAGCAGCTCACGGGATTCCTCGTCTGTTTTTGCGGTTGTTACGAACGCAATGTCCATACCGCGAACCTTGTCGATTTTATCGTATTCAATTTCAGGGAAAATCAATTGCTCTTTCAGACCCATGTTGTAGTTACCTCTACCGTCAAAAGAGTTCGGATTGATTCCTCTGAAGTCACGAACACGAGGAAGAGCGATGTTGAACAGTCTATCCAAAAACTCATACATGGTCTCGCCTCTCAGGGTTACTTTTCGCACCGATGGTCATGCCTTCACGAAGTTTAAAGTTCGCAACGGATTTCTTTGCTGCACAAAGGAACGAGCTTTCTGGCCGGTGATGGTAGCCAGGTCTGTCATGATTGCATCGATAATCTTATGGTTGTCTCTAGCCTCGCCACAGCCAACGTTTACGACTACCTTATCCAGCTTAGGAATCTGCATGACGCTTTTATAGCCAAACTTTTTGTACAAAGCTGGCGCTATATCTTTAACATAGGTCTCTTTAAGTCTTTGCCATGTTTTTCCTCCTAATTAGAATGTTTCGCCACAATCGTTGTTTTTGCAAAGGCGAGCTTTTTGTGCCGTCTGCCAGAATCTTGTGAGCAACTCTGTTGGCTTTACCGCATTTCGGGCAAACGAGCATTACTTTGAAGAATACATTGCGCCTTCAGCGTCAACGATACCGCCCTGCTCGCCCATACGGCGAGGTTTTACATGTTTTTAATCATGTTGCAACCTTCGACGATGACCTTTGCCTTCTTTTGGGCTTACCGCCAAAACTTTGCCTTTTTACCCTTATCTTTACCAGACAGGATAACAACGGTGTCACCTGTTTTAACGTGTACGTTATTCTTGAGCACCTCCTAAAGAACCTCTGGGGCGAGGCTGAGAATCTTGAGGTAATCTTTATCTCTCAGTTCTCTCGCCACTGGGCCAAAAATACGTGTGCCCCTTGGATTTTTATCTTCTCTAATAATAACTGCCGCATTCTCGTCAAAGCGGATATAAGTGCCGTCTTCACGTCTTACACCTTTAACGGAACGAACGATTACTGCTTTCACGACGTCGCCTTTTTTCACTACGCCGCCTGGAGCAGCTTTTTTAACGGAAGCAACAACAACATCGCCGATGTTTGCGTATCTGCGTCTAGAACCACCCAGAACACGGATGCACATGAGTTCTTTCGCTCCGGTATTGTCGGCAACTTTCAGATAGGTCTGCATCTGTATCACAGTGCGTCCCCTCCTTTCGGTTGTACTGAAATCAAATATCTATTCAGAAAACTTTGCAAGATAATCTTAATTATTTTGCTTTTTCGATGATCTCGACAACTCTCCAGTGTTTGTCCTTGGACAGAGGGCGAGTCTCCATAACCTGTACCTTATCGCCAATGCCGCATGCGTTTTCTTCGTCATGAGCCTTGAACTTAACAGTACGTTTCATGATCTTTTTGTAAAGGGGGTGTTTTACGTTGTCTTTAATGGCGACGACAACAGTTTTGTCCATCTTATTGCTGACAACAGTGCCGACCCTCGTTTTTCTAAGGTTTCTTTCGTCCACCTTGCGTCCTCCTTCCAAGAATTACTGCGCGTTTCTTCATTGCGTTTTCCTTGATAATCGTGGAAATTCTGGCAATATCTTTTTTAACTGCCTTAATTCTCTCGGATTCTCAAGCTGGTTAATGGCGTGCTGGAAGCGGAGGTGGAAAAGCTCAGCCTTCAAGTCTACAAGCTTCTCGGAAAGTTCTTTTTCAGACAAGTTTCTGATCTCAACAGCTTTCATTACTTTTCACCTCCTTTTCTTCTTTCTTGATGAATTTGCACTTGATTGGCAGTTTGTACATTGCCAGACGCATAGCCTCGCGAGCAAGCTCTTCGGATACGCCACCGATTTCAAACATAACGGTGCCTGGCTTAACAACTGCTACCCAGTACTCCGGGCTACCTTTACCGGAACCCATTCGGGTTTCAGCCGGCTTCTGAGTGATTGGTTTATGTGGGAAGATCTTGATCCATACCTGACCGCCACGTTTGATGTAACGTGTCATGGCAATACGAGCAGCTTCGATCTGGTTGGAAGTGATCCAGGACGGCTCCAAAGCCTGCAGGCCGAAATCGCCGTAAGCAACGTAGTTGCCCTTGTGTGCAGCACCTTTCATGCGGCCTCTGTGCTGTCTGCGGTATTTAACTCTCTTTGGGAGAAGCATTAGTTTTTGCCTCCTTCCTTACGAGGCTGTCTCTTTACTGCCGGAGAACCTCTCCGGCGTAGATCCAAACCTTGACGCCGACCTTACCATAGGTGGTGTTGGCCTCAGCGAAGCCATAGTCGATGTCAGCACGCAGTGTCTGCAGCGGAATGGTTCCTTCGTGATAATGTTCGCTTCTTGCGATTTCAGCTCCGCCCAGACGGCCGGAAACCTGAACTTTGATACCCTGTGCACCCAGTTTCATGGTACGTCCGATGCACTGTTTCATTGCGCGGCGGAAAGAGATACGTCTTTCCAGCTGGGAAGCAATGTTTTCTGCAACCAGCTGTGCATCCATATCTGGCTGCTTTACTTCAACAATGTTGATGAATACCTTTGCAACCTCTTTATCTTTGTTGATAATCTTTTCGCACTGTGCGCGCAGCTTTTTTCGATCTCAGCTCCGCCTACCGATAACCATACCTGGTTTTGCACAGTGGATGTGGATTCTTACCTTGGTTGCGTCACGCTCGATCTCGATGCGTGGTACACCTGCCAGCTGCATAAAGGTTTTTCAGGAACTTACGCAGATTGTAGTCCTCTACGAGGGTATCGCCGAAAGCACTGTCCTTAGCAAACCAGCGGGAATCCCAGTCCTTGATTACGCCCACGCGAAGACCGTGGGGATTCACTTTTTGGCCCATAGTTTACCTCCTCTTCCAGCTTATTCTTTCTCTTTCAGAACGATGGTGATGTGCGAAGTTCTCTTGAATACTCTAAATGCTCTGCCCTGTGCTCTTGGTCTGACTCTTTTGAGTGTAGGACCTTCGCCAACAAAACACTCTGCAACATAGAGGTTGTTAACGTCCATGCTGTGGTTGTTTTCTGCGTTAGCGATTGCGGATTTCAGAAGCTTCTCAACCGGCTCGCATGCGGCCTTTGGTGTGTGCTTCAGAATAGCCAAAGCTAATTTTGTCGGCTTGTTGCGGATCAGATCAAGCACGATCTGCACCTTGCGGGGTGCGATACGGGCATATTTGAGGTAAGCCCTTGCTTCCATTTGTTCTCCTCCTCTCGGCCTTTGCTTAGTTACCGGATTTCTTGGCGCCGGCGTGGCCTCTATAGGTTCTTGTAGGAGCAAATTCTCCCAGTTTGTGTCCAACCATATCTTCCGTTACATAAACCGGAACGTGTTTGCGCCCGTCATGTACTGCGAATGTATGACCAACGAAATCTGGGAAAATAGTGGAAGCACGGCTCCAGGTTTTCAGAACTCTCTTTTCACCGGCAGCGTTCATTTCCTTTACCCTTTTCAGCAGTACAGGCTGCACAAAAGGTCCCTTTTTAATACTTCTACCCATTAGTACGTCTCCTTTCAGCCTGCATTACTTGTCGTTGCGGCGCTTTACAATGTACTTGTCGGAGCGGTTCTTCTTCGCTCTTGTCTTGTAACCCAGAGCAGGCTTGCCCCAAGGAGTTACAGGGCCGGGACGGCCGACGGGGGATTTACCTTCACCACCACCGTGTGGATGGTCGCATGGGTTCATGACAGAACCGCGTACGGTCGGTCTCCAGCCCATGTGGCGTTTACGGCCAGCTTTACCAATCGATACGTTTTCATGGTCGATGTTGCCTACCTGGCCAACGGTCGCCATGCAGTTTACAGGTACGTTTCTCAGCTCGCCGGATGGCAGTCTGATCAGTGCCTGGTTGCCTTCTTTTGCCATCAGCTGAGCCATGATGCCAGCGGCACGCGCAAGCTGGGCGCCCTTGCCTGGGTACAGCTCCACGTTGTGGATGAAGGTACCAACCGGAATGTTTGCCAGAGGCAGTGCGTTACCGATCTTGATGTCTGCTTTTGCGCCGGATTCGATCACGTCGCCAACCTTCAGTCCGTTTGGAGCGACGATGTATCTCTTCTCGCCGTCTTCGTACTGAACCAGTGCGATGTGAGCCGAACGGTTCGGGTCGTACTCGAGGGTGAGTACGGTTGCGGCATGTCGATCTTGTTACGTTTGAAATCTATGATGCGGTATTTTCTTCTGTTGCCGCCGCCACGGTGGCGAACAGTGATTCTACCGTAGCTGTTACGTCCTGAATTCTTTTTCAGAGGAGCCAGCAGGCTTCTTTTCAGGAGCAACCTTGGACAGCTCGGAGTAGTCAGTAGTAGTCATCTGACGTCTGCCGGATGTCGTTGGCTTGTAAAATTTAATAGCCATGGTTTCACTCTCCTTGTGCGTTTTCGCGGGACACTATCTGTCCCATACATAACTTCGGGAAGGATTATCCTTCGGGCAATTACATCATGGAATCGAAGAACTCGATGCTCTTGGAATCCTCTGTCAGGGTTACAATCGCTTTTTTCCAGTCAGCGGTGTAGCCGCCGTTGAGTTACCCTGGCGTCTGTATCTGCCGTTAACGTTCATAGTGTTAACCTTGGCAACCTTTACGCCAAACAGTTCTGCAACTGCTTTTGCGATTTCGATTTTATTTGCATCCTTAGCAACCTTGAAGGTGTACTTTTTGTTTGCAATTCCCTGCATGGCTAGCCTCGGTGATAACAGGCTTCAGGATGATGTCGTGTGCAGTTTTCATTATGCGTACACCTCCTCGATCTTCTCGAGCGCACCCTTTGCAACGATGAACTTGTCGCAGTTGAGGATGTCATAAACGTTGATGGTGTTTACCAGCGCAGTTTTAACACCCGGGATGTTTGCAGCGCTCTTGATCAGTTTCTGGTCAAGCTCTGGCATTACGATGAGTGCTTTTTTGTCTGCACCCAGTTTGAAAGCATCTCTACAACCGCTTTGGTTTTGAAACCTTCTACTGCGATGTTGTCAACAACAATCAGGTCGTTGTCAGCAACCTTGGTGGAGAATGCGGACTTCAGAGCAAGTCTCTTTACTTTCTTTGGCAGCTCGTAGCTGTAATCTCTTGGCTTAGGACCCAGAGCGATACCGCCGTGTGTCCACTGTGGAGCTCTGGTAGAGCCCTGTCTTGCACGACCAGTGCCCTTCTGTCTCCAGGGCTTACGGCCGCCGCCGCGAACCTCGGAACGGGTGAGGGTGGACTGTGTGCCCTGACGCTGGTTGGCCAGGTAGTTTACAACGGCAGCGTGCATAACGGAAGTGTTTGGTTCGATTCCGAAGATGGCATCGGAGAGGGTCATTTCACCAACGCTCTTGCCGGTCATATCAAATACAGTAACCTGTGGCATCGTGTTTCCTCCTTTCCTTAGGCCATCTTAACGCTGTCAGTGATGTATACTACGCCGTTTTTAGCACCCGGAATAGCACCCTTGATTGCGATAAGATTGTTTTCAACGTCAACTTTAACGATTTCGAGGTTCTGAACTGTAACTCTTTCAGCACCCATGTGGCCTGGCAGGCCTTTGCCTCTTAAATACACGGGAAGGGTCGGAACAAGCGCCGTTGGAACCTGCATGGTTGCCGACTGGGCCGGTACCGTGGGTTGCTTTGAGGCTACGATTGCCGTAACGTTTAATTGTGCCGGCGTAAACCTTTACCCTTAGAGGTGCCGCATACGTCAACTTTGTCGCCGTTTGCGAAGACGTCCGCTTTGATGAGGTCGCCGACATTCAGTGCAGCGCAATCATCGAGTCTGAACTCTCTGAGCACCTTCTTCATAGCAACGTCGCTCTTTGCGAAGTGGCCCTGAAGGGGTTTGTTTGCGTGTTTGCTTGTGACCTCGCCAAAACCGATCTGCACGGCTTCGTAACCGTCGTTTTCGATTGTCTTTTTCTGAACGACGACACAAGGACCAGCTTCAACTACTGTTACGGGAATGAATTTGCCATTTCGTCAAAAAGCTGTGTCATACCCAGCTTTCTGCCTACGATGCATTTTTGCATGGTATATACCTCCTGTTGGTTATTGGTTGGCAGCGTATGCTGTCAACATTACCTTTGCAGACAAGCATCTTTTCTCTTCGAAAAGTGCCGGAGGACCTGGATTTTCCGTCCTCCTAAATTTCAGTGGAAAACTTTTGATTAAAGTTTTACTTCGATTTCTACGCCTGCAGGGAGCTCAAGACCTTTGAGAGCCTCTACTGTTTTCTGTGTTGGTCTCAGTACGTCAATGAGTCTTTTGTGGGTTCTCATCTCAAACTGTTCGCGGGAATCCTTGTACTTATGAACAGCACGCAGGATGGTTACGATTTCTTTTTCGGTTGGCAGCGGAATAGGACCGGAAACTCTGGCACCTGTTCTTGTTACCACCTCAACGATTTTTGCTGCGGAAGAGTCTACCAACTGATAATCGAAACCCTTCAGTCTGATTCTGATTTTTTCTTTGACTGCCACTATCATCGCCTCCTTAAAGCATTTTTTGAGTGGGACGACGTCTTTTGGCTTTTTGCGTTTTCCCCATCGCCCAAATGTGCTTTGTGGAAACTCACCTTCTGCCTACACCGCTGTATTTCTCAATCGCAGAGTGTCTATGCTTTGAACACGCTTCCGCGTGTTTCCTGATTTTCTAAATAAAAATCGGGCAAACTGCTATTACGCAGCTTTACCCGGGACTTTAGACAATCACAGCTTTCACTGTCTGTCAGACTGGAATTACTTCCGTGTTATAAAGCCGCCCGGTTTAAAATCGGACATACTCGGCGGAAATTACCTATCTCTGGGATAGCAACCTCCCGCTTCAACGCATATCTTGTGCAGTCACGCTTAATTATAATACAACAGTTCCCCGATGTTTGCAAGTGTTTTTTGACGAAAAAAGCGATTCTACTATTCCGTTCATTTTAAAGAAATTTAGGTTAGGTTTATGTTAAGTTTGCACAAAGCCCTCTGTTTTCCATTATGATCAGGCTAAAAAATACCGCCGGCAACAACTTGCCCGCGGTATTTTCTTCCCTTTATTTATTGTGCCAAACGGCAGGTGTTGATGCAATTTGTAAAATCTGCATAGCTTTCCTGCGGCAGAACAAATTGTTTGGAGCCCAGGCTAAAGGTCATATAGCTTTCTTCCACGCCGGGCAGATAGCCCTGACTCATCACATTGAGTACGACCTCCTGACCCTCGGTATAGCCCAGCGTCATGGTCAGTGTGCGGGAACCGCTGCCTGCCAGCACCTGAGAGGCTGCGGCGCTGCTGACCTGCCGTGCCTGTTCCAGCAGCTCCATCAGATACTCCACCGCTGTGCTCTCCTCATATTCCTTCTGCAAGTCCAGCTGGTGCTGCATATCCTCCGAGGAAATCATTACCCGTTCCGGTGTTTGCAGCTGCGGTCCCTGCTCCTCCTGCGGCAACGGTGTGTCGGTCACATCGGTGCAGCCTTCGGCAAGCACACCGACCTGACGGATCCCGCTTAAAATCAGCTGCTCCCCCTGCTTTTGGAAGGTATAGCGGTAGACCGGTTCCCCTTCCAGTTCCTGCTGATAGTTTGCCGCCGTCAGTTCCACCGTTCCGCCTTCTGCCTTGCGGTACAGCAGCGGTTTGTCGCTGCCCTGTATCTCGGTCAGCAGCAGATCAACGGTTGCTGTCGTTTCTCCATCGTCATAGCGGACTACCATCGGCCAGACCTGTGTCTGGGTGCGCTCCCCCTTGTGGGCAAAGACTCCTTCGCGTGCGTAATAATAATAGGAAGGGCACTGGTCCTGGAAGCTGAGCGCCCGTCCCGAGCCAAACAGATGGCTGTACACTGCCGCTACATCCTCCTGGTAGTAAAATTCCCGCAGGTCTCTGCCCTCCTCTTGCTCGTTTTGCAGAAGAGCAGTCAGCACATGGTCCGGGTAGCTGTCGCTTTCTGCCTGCAAAGTTTCCTTCGCTGTCGCGGGTCATCCGGAATTGCAAATCGATTGCCGGTGTCTTTTCCAATGCTACCCGCAGCAGGCGGCTGGTTCCTCGCATGCTCGATTCCGTCAAATAAATCCGCCGGCTCTGCATCCGCGCTGACCTTCTGCACCTGTTCGACCAGGCGCAAAGGGTATCGTCCACCTCCGTAAGATACTGTGAAGGCAAGGTCTCCCTGTCCCAATCCTGCCAACGGTCCACAAAGACCCCTTCTCCCTCCAGTTCGGTTGGAATCCTCTCGGCAGACAAAACCTGTTCATCCTGCTCTTCCTGTGATTCTCCCACCGTAATCGACTGGCTGGACTGAGCCGACTGCGACTCTCCCACCGTTGTCCCGCTGCATCCTCCCAGCGCCAACATCAAAAGCAAGCAAAGCTGCTGTAAACTGTACTTTTTTCATGGCTATGACTCCTCTGTTGTTTTCCATCTATCAAAGCAAACGCATCTGTTTTCTTCTTATCTAATTATCATACCATCATTTCCACCGCTATGACAAGCGCTAAACGGTCGATTTTCCTTTCCTGCTAAAACTTTTCTGTCTTTTTCATCCTCTTTACTAAATCAGGCAGCAGTGCAAAGCGCCTGCTGCCTGTTTGTCTATTTTTCAAAATAAACCCCGATGTCTCCGACACCGCCATCCACCGAGATGCTCTTTTCACGACCCTGCTCAACGGTATATTCTTCGTCCAGCAATCCCACATTCTTGCCGCCAAAAATGGATTTGTCCCACGCCGCTGTCGATGTGGCAGTCAAATTCGTTCTCTTGCGCTCCCTGCACAGTCAGGCTGATTTCACCCACACCGCCGCTCAGCTCGATTTCTCCGCCGAAGCTGCCGCTGACCTGAACCGCTCCAACTCCGCCGTACACCTCCAGCTTTTCGCTGACCTGAATCTCGTTCGCTTCAACACTTCCGACCCCTGCAATCAGCTCCATCTCTTTGCTGCTGATTTTCTGGATGCATGCTTTCTCCGACACCACCGTCCAAAATGAATTCATCCAGTTGTAACGATTGCGGATAGGTCAGAAGGATGCGGTCCTGCCGGTTCCTGCCATCCGTCTTGATTTTAGACGGGTCGTAGCTGACCGTCAGCTTGCCGTCTGAAAATTGGTACTGCAACCGCTGCGGCGCCGTCAGGTCGTACCCCTCCAGCGACCAGTCCTCTCCCGGCTGCACCTCGATGCTGCCGACGCTGCCTTCTACCTCCAACTCCCTGACCGCTCCGTCCAGCCGGATGTCGATTTCGGTTTTCGCGCCGGAAGGCAGGATGTCCTCCTGCAAGTCCAGCGCTGCCAAACCGATCCCTGCCCTTTGGGTCGGGTCGATGGTCAATCCGTCCTCCCCCCAGGTCAGGGTCATCGCACCCAATCCGTAACCGATGGCGCTTAGAAGAATTCCTGCGACCAGCAATGCCGCCGCTACAATCAAAAGCTTTGTCGAACCTTTCATCCTGTATCCCCCTTATCTTGCATGCGCCCTCATCAAACGCTTTTTCTTTGTCTTATCGTCCTCCAGACCGATTTGACCGCACCGGCTGCCCACCAGAACAGTGCGACACACAGCAGCGTCAAACCCGCACAGATCAGCGCACCGCCCAGCACCGCAATTCCGGTGGCTGGATAAAGGGTCAGCGACCAGATGCCTACCCCGATGAGTGCCAGCGCAACCACCCAAAAACAAAGATGAGCAAAGCGATGGTAAACAACAGAGTCGCACCCAGAATGCCTGCCACAAACAGCACTAGCAGCCAAACCGGACTGGTCACCACCGCCAACGTTCCCAGCACACATCCGGTGTGGGCAGATTTTGCTTCGCCTGCGCTCTGGGCACAGTCGGCAATGATGCGCTCTGCAACCTGCTGCGGCGTACCAAGCTCCTCGATGATCTGCTCCATCGGGCGGTCACCGGCATCCTCCAGATATTCCATATAATACCGCAGCGCCGACTCCTGCTCCTCCTTCGGTAGATGGGAAATGCGCGCTCTCAGCTCTCTGATGTACTCCTCTTTGGTCATCCATTGATCCCTCCGTCCATAATGCCGTCAATTTTATCCCGCAGCTGTCTCCATTGATCGTAAAACTGCCAGAACTGCTCCTTGCCGCTGGGGGTCACCGAATAATACCGCCGGTTTCGTCCCTGATACGGTCGGTCATAGGTCGTCAGATACCCGTCCTTCTGCAACCGGCGCAAAACCGGATAGAGGGTCGATTCCGACACATTCATAATCTGTTTTACCTCCTGTGTCAGTTTGTACCCATAGGTGTCCTCCCGCATCACGATTGCCAGCACGCAGGCATCCAGCAGCGCTGAACCCAACTGAAATGCCATCCTCACCTCTCCTTATTTTTCATGTTATAGTATATTATATATAGTATAGTATCATTTGTCAAAAAAAGAGGACATTCCTGCCCTCTTTTTTTCTCGTTAAAATTGAACCTCTACGCACAGCAATCTGCATCCTGCGCTGCCGCCGGTCAGAAGGAAGCTTCCTTCTTCCTTTGCGACCGCCAGTCCGCGCTCCGGCAACGCTTTTCCATCGACCACTGCCGTTCCCTGCGCGGCAAATACCGCGGTCAAACCGTTTGCAGCCACCTCAACAGATGCCTGTTCGTTTGGGTTTACATCCAGCAGCCGGACCTGTGCCTGTGTTCCTTCCCGCAGCATGACATTAAAATCGGTCGCTCTACCGACGCTCACCGTTTTCCAGCCTCCGTCAAAGCAGTCCTGTTCAAACGGTTCCAGCTTCTTTTTCCCCGTGTCCCTCATAGAACAGATGCAGTGAACCGCTCAGCGGCAGGATGATTCGCTCCACCTGCGGCAGGCTGGTAAACTCCGAACGCTCACATTCCACCGTTGCGCTGCTGATGCGCAGCAAAAAGTTTCGTTTGGCATACTCGCTCCCCTGCGGATAGATGTACAGCTGGGTGGTCTTTCCTCCTGCCCACTCGGATACCGCGTACTCCTCCGGTTTGATGATTTCCACCTGATTTGCTCCCCTTTCCTTGCCCGCTTGCTCGCCTTACAGACGAGGTACGGCTTTTACCTCTGGTATAACAGACCGACGGGCATTTGTCAAGCTACCCGCACCTGCGCTTTTACCCCGCTGACTCCATTGTTATAAAACCGCACCTTGATGGTCCCCTCTTCAAAAACCTTCCAAGGAAAAATACTGGGTGTTTTCGTCCGAAGTCACCCTGCTCTCCCGCTCCAGCGTCCTTCCGTCCGGGTCTGCTGGGTAATCTGCATCCGCATCCATTCCCCCTGCTCAAACTGAAGGTCGACCGCCAGCTGCTGCCGCTGCGGGTCCTCCAGTGTAAATCGGGAAGAGGTGTAATAATTTTCACTTGCCCGACTGTACCGGAAGGACCAGCTGCCGCCGCTGTTGCTTTCCAGATTCATCATCACCCAGCCGCTGTTCCACTCCGGCTCCCAGCCCGACGAATGGACGGCAAAGATCATCCCCACCAAAGACAGCACCATCATCACGGCACTGGCAGCAGTCAACGCAAGGTATCGGCGGTTGCGCTTTTTCTGCTTTGGGTGCTCGAGCATCAGGTCCTCCTTATATCCGCTGCCCGGCTCACAGAATGGGAACTGCTTGCCACAGTGGCTGCAATAGTGGGAATCTCTTTCCAGCATCCACCCGCAAAAGCGGCAGGGTCGTCGCTCCTCCCTGCGGGCAATCAGATAGACCAGACCACCCAGCAGCGGCGATGAAATCAAGATAATCAGCACCCACAGCCAGGCGCGTTCTCCGCGCTCCTTTGCATCCTGATAGACCCAAATGTACACACCGGCAGTCAACAGCAGCGCTGCCAGAATCACCATCCCAAGACAAAGATAAAACCAGAACATCCCTTTTCCTCCTCATCGCTCTATATACCAGGTCAGCCTGCTTTTTAAATCGAACATCCGCACACCCAACCGGGTCAGGATAAAGCCTGTTAGACTGCCTCCTGTCGCTGTCACCGCTGCCAACAGCTCCAGCAGAGGATTTTGCACCAACAGGCAAATGACCAGCGCTGCCAGCAGCAAGATCAGTGCATGAAGCACTCCCGGCAGATACCACAGCGGGATCGAACGCCGCTGCTTTTTCTGCTCCATCCTTGCGCGCAGCAGATTGTTCTGTACAATCATCTCCTGCTTTTCCGGTTTTTCTTCGGAAAGACTTTCTCGCAGCAACCTTTCCCATTCCCTGTCTTTTTGGTGCCTATTCTCCATATCCATACGCCTCCATTTCCTTGCGCAATTTCTTTTTTGCCCGATTCAATCGACTTTTAATGGTTCCTTTGGGCACCCGCTCGATCTGTACAATCTGCTCGATGCTCATTCCAAAGCCATACATCAAAAGGATCGGTGTCCGAAATTTCGGTTCCAGCCGCTGCACTGCCAACGAAAGCTGTTGTCGGCAAATCCGCTCGATCACCTGCTGCTGGGTGTCCTCGGTGTCGGGCAGCTCGAGTGCATCCTGGGTTTGTTCATCCTCCAGGCTGAAGCTGGGTGCAATCAAGGCGCGCCGCATCAGCTTACGGCGCTCGTTCTTCCAGATGCTGTTGGCAACTGCAAATATAAACGCCCGCGGATTTTTCTCCCGCTGTATCTTCACCCGCATCTCCATCAGCTTTAAAAAGGTCTGCTGATACAGGTCCTGTGCATCGGGCACACAGCCGGTCAGCCTGCGGCAAAAATCATCACCTCCGTGCCGTACTGCTCAATCAGCTCGGATACCACCTCGATTTCCATCCATTTCCCTCCCTTGCTCCTGTTACCTGTATTTCGTCGCCACCGCTCAAAAGGTTCCCCTTTTTTATTTTGCATTGCACAAAAACAGCATCCACATAGCTTCTATGCGGATGCTGTACAATTTGTCCGGTTGTTAACCAACAACGATTCTGCCCTCCGGCACAATCAGCTTGCGGCTGACGTTCTGCTGTGCCGCCAGGGAAAGTCCAAAAGAAACCGGTCCTACCCTGCCGATGAACATCGAAAGGATGAGCATTATCTTCGAGAAGGGGAGCCAATCGCAGTGGAGCCGCTGGACACCCCGACGGTCGCAAAGGCGGACACCGCCTCAAAGGTAGCGTCGATGCCGGTCAATCCATTTGCCTCCAGCGGACTGGTTGCCATCAGGGTGATGGCGGTAACACCCACCGTCACAACACCCAAAAACAGAATGGCAAGCGAACGATAAACCACGTTAGCAGCGATGCGGCGTTTGAGCAGGTACGGCTCCTCCTTGCCGCGGATGATGGAGACCGCCGTCATAACGATGACCGCGATGGTAGTCACCTTGATGCCGCCTCCGGTCGAACCCGGTGCTGCTCCGACGAACATGAGAACAATCGAAAAGACTTTGGTGGAATCCCGCATGGCGTACAAATCCACCGAATTAAAACCGGCGGTACGCATGGTAACCGATTGCATCAGCGAAGCGCCGATCTTCTCCTTCATCCCCATCGGCTGCAAGGTTGCCGGATTGTTCCATTCAAACAGCATAAAGCAGACCGTGCCGATGAAAATTAAAAAGCGGTGGTAAACAAAACCACCTTCGTATGCAGCAGCAGGGTTTTGGTCTTGCGGTATGCCAGCAGGTCATTCCAGACAATAAAGCCCAGCCCGCCGACAATAATCAGCGCCATGATGGTGAAAATCACCAGATACCGCCCGTTAAAGGTCATCAGCGAGGTGTACTCTCCCAAAAGCCCAAAATATCAAAGCCGGCATTGCAAAAGCCGACACCGCCAAGAAGATGGCGATAAACACCCCATGCAACCCATAGGCGGGCACAAAATAAAGTCCCAGCAAAACCGCTCCGATGCTTTCCACCGTCAAGGTAAAGGTAAAAAATCATCCGCAGCAGATGCGGAACATCCCCGAAGCTGGTGGAGTTGATTGACTCCGACGCCAGTTTCATGCCACGCAGTCCCAGCTTTTTGCCGACCACCAGGTTGAAGAAGCTGGTCAGGGTCACCAGACCCAACCCTCCAATTTGAATCAGCATCAGCAGCACCCCTTGTCCCAGCGGGTTCCAGTGGGTCCGGTGTCATACAGCACCAACCCGGTTACACAGGTAGCGCTGGTCGCTGTAAATAAGGAATCCAGCAGCGGGGTGAATTGCCCGTCCCGGGAGGAAATCGGCAACCACAGCAGCAGCGTCCCGATGGCAATCACCGCTACAAAGCTTTCTGAAATGATGCGGGCGGGATTGCTGGACGAGCGTTTTCTAACCGCTTTCATCAATGTCATTCTTCCTTTCGTTGGCAGGTCTTGACCTGTGACCTGCCGGATTTACTGGAGGCGTTTTCCCGCCATCCAAATCAGATTTTTATCATTTTTAAAGGTGACCATGTGGTACGCCTTGTGAATATCCATCCAGATGATGCGGCTGATTTCTTCCTCCTGCATATGCAGGTCATTGCTGGTGGCTTCACCCAAAAAGTAGACCACTTGCTTTTTGACGTTTGGTCGGGAAAATATTCTACCGCATGACGAAAACCGGATTGCAGGCTGATGTCCAATCCTGTTTCCTCTTTGACCTCCCGCAAAGCGGTCTGCACCTCGGTTTCTCTTCCTTCCACATGACCCTTTGGAAAAGACCAGTGCCCTCCATATCTGTTTTTGATAAGCAGCAGTTCAATCTGTTCTCGGTTCCTGCGGTAAACCAGTGCTCCACAGGATTTCTCTAGCCTCATTTCCTTCCTCCTGTCTGTGATCATTGATCCTGCGCTGTAAAATTACAACGTTCTCTTTCTTACCCGACAACTACTATATCACTTTTTCCTTCGATAGAAAAGAGGGGTACACATCTTTTTGCCTTTTCCACCGCTTTCCCGTGGCATGACCTGTCTTTGGGATGCAGATATTGACAAACCCAGCGTAAAATAGTAAACTAAGAAAGTTGAGAAAACCTTTTGTCTCCGTAGCTCAGTTGGATAGAGCATTCGCCTCCTAAGCGAAAGGCCGGCAGTTCGAATCTGCCCGGGGACGCCATTTTATTGCTGTTTTTGTCAGCACAAAGAGCCATGTCCGGTTGGACATGGCTCTTTTGCTTTCTGTATGGACGTTTTCGAATTTAGCTAAAAATCATTTGCAAGGTTTTGTGCTGACATCCACTCTTTTTACTCTGCCGGAAAGCTTCCTTCAGAGAGTTCATTTCTTCGGTGGTATAACCGTCAGCAGCAGTTTCCCAATTCTTCATCTTGCCGTTCTGGCAGCCGAACATTGCGTTTCTCTGGGTGTAGAGATTGATCTTGCTCAGGCACCAGCCAACGTCGTAGTAGGTTGGAACCACAATCGCATGCTCAATCAGGTAAGCTTCTGCTTTGGCATACGCTTTGTAACGGGCATCCAAGTCGTCGTGGATCTGGTCGGCTTCGTTGACCAGATCGCTCAGGGTCTTGAAGACATCGATCAGAGCCTGGGTGTTCTCGTTGACTTCCACCTCGTTGACATAGTTGTAGCTGTTCGGGAAGTAAGCGGTTTCGTTTCCGTAGGTCATCTGACCCAGATAGTTCTGTGGGTCACCGTAGTCTGCGCCCCAGCCGGTCTGTACGATGGAGTGCAGTCTGGGGGTGTAAACTTCCTGTCTTGAGCTGGAAACATAGGTCTTGATGTTCAGTTTTACATAATCGTCGCCCAAGCTGTCGGAGAATACCTGTTTGAGAACGTTTGCGCTGTCCAGAGCAGTCTGGTTGGAAGCGGAAATGTAGTAGTCAGCGCTGATTGGGAAGGTAACACCCAGTGCGCTCAGCTCCTGCATCGCCTGCTCTTTGTACTGCTGCGCTTTTTCCTTGTTCAATCTTGCCAGTGTCTCACCATTTTCCTGGATACCCAGCTCCTGTTTAACAAGTTCGGTATAATCGGTACCGTCGGAGGTATAAACCAGACCCTTCATGGTGTAGCAGTTATTTTCACAGCTCATCGGGTTGATGGCGTTGATACGAGGATAGTACTGACCCAGGTCCAGTCCGTAGTACCAGGACAGACGGAAGGCTTCGTTGGCAACCGCCAGGTTCCAGTTGGTATCCGGTGTGCCGTCCTCTTTGTTCTTTGCAAAGTTGAAGTGCAGCTGCCGGGAGTATTTCGTCGGCAGCTTTTCAACCAGGTAGTCATGGTGTGCGTTGCTGTCGCTGTTGTAGATGGTGGTCAGGTTGCTTTCATTCAAGCCGACATAGTCAAGCTCGCCCGCCTGATACAGCTGGAAAGCGACGTCATTGGATTCAACCATCTTGATGGTGGCAGTATCGAAAAGGCTGCACTCGGTATCCCAATATTTTGGATTCTTGGTCTGAACTTTTTCATTGCCCTGGATGTAGGTGGTCATAAGATATGGACCGTTGTACCACATCGTTTCGTTGTTCATGGCACGCACGCCGTCCGGTCCGCCCAGTTCGTCGACCATTGCCTGAGAGATTGGGAACAGGCAAGAGTAGGTTGCAACCGAGTCAAAGTAAGGTTTCGGGTCGATGCAGTGGTAGATGACGGTATGGTCATCCGGGATTTCGATGCCGACCATCTCCAGGAACTTGGAGCCTTCGCCGGCAGTCAGTGCATCGGCTTCCTCTTTGCTCAGGGTCTTGGTGTATTCATAGTACTCGTTTGCACCCTTGATCATTTCCAGAGGCATAGAGGTATTTGCCGAGTCATTTTTGTGGAAGTTGAGCACCCACTCCAGACCGGAAGCAAAGTCCCATGCGTTGCAGTCAGCTTTCTCCTCCGCGTTGACGTCTACCCATTTTACTCCTTCGCGCAGGTGGAAGGTCCAGGTCAGACCGCCGTCCTCTGTATCCCAGTCCTTTGCAATGCCGGCAATCGGCACACCATGCGGGTCAACTTCCAACAGACCGTCCCAGTTGTTACAGAGCACATCAAACTCTTTCTGGCTCTGAGAGTACAGCATATTGAAAGTTTCCATCTCATTGACAACTAGCTGGGAGGTCACCAAATCTTTGATTTCGTGCTTTCCGCTTGCGTCCTTCGATTCTTCCTTCTCTGGCTGGGTCTGGTTTTCAGCGGTGGTAGGTTCTTTCTCCGACTCGGTAGTTGGTTTTCTTCTGTATCGCCGTTACCGCATCCGCTCAATGCTAGTGCGGAGGCTAAAGCCAGTGCCAACCATCTTGACCACTTTTTCATAAGATATTCCTCCTTAAACTTAAAAATCGGCTTTTGAACAGCGCCCTTCGGAGCACTGTTTGGGAAACAAATTATCTTCAGAGATAAACAGATTAATTGTATTATAGCAATAATATATATAAATTTCAATAATCTTAAATTATTTTTATATATATTGCTTGATTTTTCCCTTGTTTTCTGAATACTAATATCGTAAACAGAAAATTTTATGTTTTTTTCTGCTGTTTTCTCAAAAATCCATCCTTCCTTGTGGATAAAACGGATTATTTTTGTCCAATTTTATCCAACTTTATTTAGCTATATTGCATATAGCTTTCTGTACAAGTAATCCCAGCAAAGATTTTATCTTTTCCGTTCCATATACAAGAAAAGACCCAATCTTGCGATTGGGTCTTTTCTTGTATATAACGATGAGGCAATTAGACAGTCATAACAGAAGATGCGTACAAGACTGCTGTCAAATTGCCAGCCGCCCGACAATTTCCTCTACGGTCTGGCTAACCAGCTGCTCATTCCGAATAACCAGATCTGCCACCTCCCGGTAGCGTTGCTGGCGATTGAGGAAAATTTCATACAGCTGCTCTCGGGTGTTGGAGCGCACCAGCGGACGGTCGCTCGAACGGATGCGCTCATAGCAAGTTTCAAACGAGCAGTCCAAAAACACCACTGACGACCCCTCTGCACTTTCCCGCAGGGCACGCACCGTTTCCTCCCGCATCAAAAAGCCACCACCGGTGGAAATCACCGCATTTTTCTGCGACCCAGTCCCCGGGCGACCTGCTGTTCCATCTGACGAAAAGCTTGTTCTCCCTGCTGCGAAAAAAATCTGCGGGATGCTTTTTCCTTCCCGCTTTTCAATCATCGCATCGGTGTCCAGAAACTCCCACCGCAGCCGAAAGGAGAGCGCCTGTCCGACGCTGGTTTTGCCGCATCCCATAAAGCCGCACAGTAAAATTTGATGGACGCCTTTCATTCTGTCTTCCCTCCTGTCCTCTTATCTGCCGTCTGCTTACATTTTTGCCGCTACCTGCGCTACCTGACAGTCGCTAAAGGAGCGTCCGAACCAGATTTCCTGCTGCTGCTGCTGCCTGCCAGACCAGCATCTCCATGCCGCCGATGGTCTGACAGCCCGCCTGCTGTGCCTGCTGCATCAGCAGGGTGGTGCCCGGATTATAGATGCAGTCAAATAGGGTCTTCACCGAGCGCAGCGCCTGCTCATCGACCGGACTGTGCTGCACATTGGGATACATCCCGACCGGCGTTGCATTGATCATCAGCTCATACGCCTGACTGCCGTCGAGCTGCTCGATGTCCATGACCTCTACCTGCGCCTGTGCATCCAACGAACGGATGTGTGCTGCCACCTGCTCTGCTGCTTTCATCGAAGCTGCCCGGACCGCCAAGGTCACTGCACAGCCGCGCAGGGCACACTCGGTGGCAAACATTCTGCCCACGCCACCGGCTCCTAAAACGCACACTCTGCCGGAAATCGGCACTCCATGGGACTGCATGGTGCGCACAAAGCCGATGCAGTCGGTGTTGTAGCCGCACCGTTTTCCGTCTGCTGCAATCGACACCACATTCACCGCACCGTGGTTGCGCGCACTGGTGTCCAGCCGGTCCAGTTGCTCCATCAGGCGCACCTTGTAGGGAATGGTGATGTTAAAGCCATCCATGCAAAACAGCTCCTCAAAGTGTTCCTCCAGCTCCTCCGGCGGGATGGCACAGATGCTGTACTCAATCTGCTCTCCCAACTGCTCTGCCAGCAGCCGGTGTAGCTTTGGCGAAAAGGGTGTGCCCCAGCGGGTACCCCAGAATAGCAAAACGTTTCATCACAAATTCCTCCTCTGCCTGGACCTGTACCGTTCGCACAGAAAATATCTGGTTTTTAGTTTACCACATTCACTTAGTGATGACAAGATTTTTGAGCGAAACTGCCAAAACTGCTCTTTTTTTCCGGTGGCAGAAGCAAAATTCTCTGCCTTTATCTGCTTTTTAGATATTGACATTCCCAGAAGGAATATGCTATAAAAAATAAGCAATACCTTGTACGCCCTTTTTGTGTGTTTGCCAAAAGGTGCGTTTCTATTACCTGCTGCATCCGTTTTTTGCATCTGATATGCGGCGGATTTTGATTGTACATTTGGAAAGGAGGGAGAAGAAATGGACATTTTTGAACAGGTTAAAAAGATTCTTTGTGACCAGCTGGACCTTGAGGAAGAGCAGGTGAACGAGGATTCCGAAGTGATCGACGATCTGGGTGCTGACTCCCTTGATATTGTTGACCTGGTGATGACCCTGGAGGAAGAATTCGATACCGAGATCCCGGATGAGGACATCGAAAACCTCAAGACCGTCGGCGACATTGTCAAATATATCGAGGAACGTGTTGCGGAATAAGATTCTTCCGCACTTTCCCCAAGCTTTGTTCCGACAAGGACCGTTTTGTGTCAAAACCTTTGGCACAAAGCGGTCTTTTTTTGTGGATTCGAGCAAAAAGCGCACAGCTTCGGGCTTTTCTATTGAATTTATCACGGAAGGTAATATAATAAAAGGTATCAGTGCCGCATGCCGCCCATGTGTGTAAACTAAAGGAGGACATCTACAATGGCAAACAATAAAAAGATGGTCGATGACATCACCTCGATGGACGTCGACTTTGCAAAATGGTATACCGACATCGTCAAAAAGCAGAGCTGTGCGACTATTCTTCTGTCAAAGGCTGTATGATCATCCGTCCATACGGCTATGCAATCTGGGAAAACATCCAGAGCATCCTGGACGGAATTTAAAAAGACCGGACCAGAAAACGTGGCAATGCCCTGTTCATCCCGGAAAGCCTGCTCCAGAAGGAAAAAGACCATGTAGAAGGTTTTGCTCCCGAAGTAGCGTGGGTCACCTACGGCGGCTCCGAAGAGCTGCAGGAGCGCCTGTGCGTCCGTCCTACCTCGGAGACCCTGTTCTGCGACCATTACAAAATATCATCAAGTCCTACCGTGACCTGCCAAAACTGTACAACCAGTGGTGCAGCGTGGTCCGTTGGGAAAAGACCACCCGTCCGTTCCTGCGCACCCGTGAATTCCTGTGGCAGGAAGGTCACACCATGCACGAAACCGCACAGGAAGCTGTTGCAGAAACCGAGATGATTCTGAACCTGTACGCCGATTTCTGCGAGCAGAAGCTGGCAATGCCGGTCGTCCGCGGTAAAAAGACCGACTCGGAAAAATTCTCCGGTGCAGAAGCTACCTACACCATCGAAGCCATGATGCACGACGGCAAAAGCCTGCAAGCAGGCACCTCCCACTACTTTGGCGACCACTTTGCCAAGGCTTTTGAGATTGAATTCCAGAACCGTGAAAACAAACCCTGCAGACCCCGCACCAGACTTCCTGGGGCGTGTTTCCACCCGTCTGCTCGGGGGTATCATTATGACCCACGGTGACGACAACGGTCTGGCTCTGCCGCCTGCCATCGCTCCGATTCAGGTGGTCGTAATTCCGGTCGCTCAGCACAAGGAAGGGGTCATCGAAAAAGCACAGGAGGTCAAGGAACGCCTTGCAAAACTTTTCCGCACCGACATCGACATCTCTGACAACTCCCAGGCTGGAAGTTTGCTCAGTACGAGACGAAGGGCGTACCGCTGCGTCTGGAAATCGGTCCAAAAGATATCGAACAGAACCAGTGCGTCATTGTCCGCCGCGACAACCGTGAAAAAACCTTTGTTTCTCTGGACGAGCTGGAAAGCAAGGTAGCCGAGCTGCTGCAGGCTGTCCACGATGGTCTGTACGAGCGCGCACTTCAGAATCGCCAGAACCGCACCTTCACCGCTTTGAATCTTGAGGAGATGATTCAGACTGCCACCGAACAGTCCGGCTTCATCAAAGCTATGTGGTGCGGAGATGCCGAGTGCGAGGCAAAACTCAAGGAAGTTGCCGGTGTATCCTCCCGCTGTATGCCGTTTGAACAGGAACACCTGTCCGATACCTGTGTCTGCTGCGGCAAGCCTGCCAAGACCATGGTCATCTGGGGCAAAGCATATTAAGCATCTTTTCGAGCGTCGGAAAATTTTTCCGGCGCTCTTTTTTGTCTTTTTTCCCCTATCTTTCCAAAGGGAGTTTGCTGTTGCAAAGAAAGAATTAGTTTTGTCTTAACATTTCCGCTAAAAATCTGTGCTATACTAAAAAACAGAAAAAAATGTCGAAAGGGTTTTTCTCTTTTTTCTTATATCCGATCACTCAAACTTTCTCCCCATGGAGGCTCTGTCTATGACTCATTACAATAAAAAGCCGTCAGACCCTGTCCGCTATCGGCCGGAGGACCCCAACTGCTACACCTATGTGGATGGCTATGGTTTTGCTCCTCCGCCTCCGGTCATCACCGAACGGCGTATGCTCCAGTTTTATTCCAACGGGCTGGGCTTTGCCATCCTGCTTTATTTTTTGATGGCTGCCAGTGTTCCATTTGGTGTGCTTCGCCTGTTCTCCCTGATTTGGCCGGTCATCCGCGTCTACGGAAACCAGGTGGTTGCCTCTTCCAGCATCATCCAGCTGGTCAATATCTTTCTTCCACCATCTGTATGCTGGTCCCGTTTCTGCTGTTTATGCTGCTGTGCCGCGTGCCGGCAAGGGTCGCCTTCCCAATGAAGCGCTTCTCCCCTTCCCTGTGCGTTCCCTGCATCTTTGTGGCAATGGGTGTCAGTGTCATCGGGCTTGCCTCCTCCAACCTGCTGGGTCGCTTTCTGGAGCTGTTTGGGCTACAGCCCACATGTTGCCATCTCCATTCCGCAAAACCCGCTTGCGCTGCTGCTGTTCGCAGTTCAGCTGTGCGTCCTCACTCCATTGGTGGAAGAGGTGGTTTTTCGAGGTATCATTTTCCAGTCGATGCGCCGCTTCGGTGACAGTTTTGCACTGGTGCTTTCGGCAATCCTTTTGCACTGTTCCACGGCAACCCTCGCAGGCGCCCAACGCCTTTTAATGGGTCTGGTCATCGGTTACCTGGTCCTCTACTCCGGCTCGCTGTGGGTAGGCATCATCATCCATGCGGTCAACAATCTGCTCAATTTAGCCGCAGACCTGTTGCTTCAAATCATCCCGGAACCCTATCAGACGTTGGTATGGCTGGCAATCCTTTCCTTCTACCTGATTGCAGGCATCACCGCCATGCTGGTACTGGTGCGGGCATACCCCAATCTGTTCATGTTCATCCGCTCCACCACCCTATCCACCGAACGAATTAAATATCGGGTCACCTTTTCTGCGGTGACGATGGTGATTGCACTGACCCTGCTGGTGCTGCTGATTTTACAAAATATGCTATAAACGAAATCTTTTGCAGAAGGAGTATCCCGCTCCTTCTGCTTTTATCTGTCGAGGTGAAATGATGAAGGAGATTCCTGCTTATCTGCAACGAGATTGTCACTGGATGCGCCATGCGCTTGAAGAGGCGTACAAGGCTGCCGAGCTGCACGAAATTCCGGTGGGTGCGGTGATTGTCTACCAAAACGAAATCATTGCACGCGCCCACAACCGCCGGGAGCTGGACCAGATGCCCGGCGCACGCCGAGGTGCTGTGCATCCAGCAAGCACGCCAAAAAACTGGGCAGCTGGCGATTGAGCGGGTGCGAGCTGTATGTCACACTGGAGCCTTGTCCGATGTGCAGCGGTGCCATCATCAACGCCCGGCTGGACCGGGTGGTATACGGTGCTAAGGATGAAAAAGCCGGCTGCTGCGGCTCAATAGCTGATCTGTTTGTTATGCCGTTTAATCATACTCCCATTATTCGTTCCGGCGTGCTTGAGGAGGAATGTTCCCAACTGCTCAGCAGATTTTTTGCAGAGCTGCGCTAGGAAAAACTCCTTTTGACTATTTTCCCTCTATTTAACAAAATCCACAACAACTATATGTTGAAAACTTCGTTGAAACTGTTTAAACTATGATATTTTACCTGATTTTTACGATTGGTAATTATTTTTAAACTGTTTCCACAACTTCTTTGTTGAAAATAATCCTTCCTGTTCGGTCGCAGGATTTTCTCCTTTTGGATGGGATGTTCTTTGTATTTTGGAGAACCTTGCCCGATTGCCTTGTCTTACTTCCCATTGGATAGTATAATAGAAGCAAAGTATTTCTTTTTATGCTTGTCTTTTTTGATAGAACCATCAAACTCAAAGAGGTGATTTCTGTGGCTCGTGCCGTAGTCAGCATCATTCCCCCTTCGGAAAGGTCCGGCAGCTCACCGACCTGGTCATCTTTTCCGATGTTAAATCTTATATCCCCGAATGGGATACGCCCGATTATCTGAACGCCTGCCGAAAATATGCTGCACAAAAAACAAGGTGTACCTTGTCCCCAGCCGCTTTGTTGTCGATAACATTCTCTATCTCTGCCTGTTCTCTCCAAAGGGTGAAATTTTAGGCATCCAGGAGCAACCCATCGCAACCTGTACAACCAGTGCGGAGCTGGAGCAGTATCATAAAATCGAACCCATCTCCACCCCATCGGCAACATCTTTTTGTGTGTCGATGTCGATATTTACCACCCGCAGGTGGTCCGCGTTGCCCGCATGAAGGGCGCACAGATCGTGATTGCTTCTCAGTTCATCGACTCCTACCAGCTCAGCCGCCATATGCTCACCACCGGTATCTGGAATGCGGCGCAGTCCAACGGCGTCTATGTGGTGGGATGCTGCAACTGTTTTTCTGCGGTAGCTGCGCCGTGCAGCCTGACACAGGATGAAAGCGGCTATCTGGTGCCGCCTGCAAGCTCTCACAACCTGTTTGCCAAGCTGTATCTGAACAAATTACAGCGCAGTGACTTTGGCGGCAACCTTCCGCAAAAGCTGGACCTACGCATCTACGGGAAGGGAGGCATCTGCTAGATGAAGCTCAAATATGTTGCTGCCTCCAAGCTGCTGCTCTCCAACTGGAGCATCCCGAAGCTGGACCGGGTGCTGGAGCAGACAGACATCCGTCTTTCCCGCTCGCTGGACTTTGTCAGTCCCAACAACATCAAGGTTTCCTGTGTGCAGATGGCACTGCACAACGAGCTGCCTGCCAAGGATGCCCTGGAGATGGTTTTGGGCAGTGTCAACCGCGCTGTATCCGACGGCAGCCAGCTGATTGTCTTTCCCGAGTATGTCGGTTTGCTCCCTGCTGCTCAGCTCCTCTTCTCTCTTCGACCTGTGCTACCAGTTCTCCGAGGACCTGCTCAACGGTGACACCGAACCGGTCCAAGAAGCTCTCTCCTTCTACACCAAATATCTGGCACAGCCGTTGTATGAAAGCTATATCCGCTTCTTCTCGATGCTTGCCATCAAAGCTTCTGTCTACATTTTAGCCGGAACGACCATCGTGCGCACCCGCGAAGGCTTGGTCAACCGCGCCTTTCTGTTTGACCCGGACGGCACCATCATCCTGCAGCAGGACAAGCTGCACCTCTCCCCACAGGAAAAGCTGTGTGGCATCCTCTCCGGCAAGGAGCTTCAGACGGTGCAGACCAAGCTCTGCCGCATCTCGGTTTTAACTGGTATGGACCAGCGCCTTTTGAAGCTGCACGGGCTGCCCATTCGCTTGGCTCCCAGCTGCTGCTGTGTCCTTCTGCCTTCTGCTCCAGCCGCAGCAGCGCCTTCTTCCAAAGCTGTGCCTTCATGCGCTGTCAGGAGCAGCCGGTGTTTGCGGTTGCCTCTTGGCTGACCGGCGACTTTATGGACCTGCCCTTCCGCGCCATCAGCGGCATCTACGGTCCGTTTTCTGCCACCAAACTGGGCAACGGCATCATCAGCCAGACCGAACATCCTTCCTCCGACGCCTGCCTGACTGCGCGTATCGACCTGGAGCGTCTGAGCCGCGACCCTGACCTCTATCTCTCCGACTTTAATCCATCGGTCGAGCAGATGGCACAGAGGGAATACACCCTTGCCCGCCAGACCAAGGTGCTGCCCGACGAAGCAGACACCGAAGAGGAAAACGAAGGCGAGTGCGGTGCCGAAGGAGAAATGCTGGAAAACGCCTTTGAAAACGAATCGTTGGACCGCTGAGTCCCTGTCCAACAGAACGCTACACCAAAAATGAAAGAAGGTTTGTTATGAAGCACCTGCTCTCCCTTGCTTTGATGGGCGCCGGCGCCTGTGCGCTGTGTGTCATGCCCTCCTTCCAGAAGCACCCACTGCAAAGAAAAAATTTTTCCACCGCTGTTTTGCCCACCGCGGCTTATTTGATAATCAGACCCGCTGTGAAAACTCCCTATCTGCTTTTGAAGCTGCTGCACAGGCAGGCTACGGCATCGAGCTGGATTTGCAGATGACCGCCGATGGAAAAATTGTTGTTTTCCACGATGACGACCTGCAACGGATGTGTTCCTCCCTCTGGTCATCGAGCAGGCAACCTATGCGCAGCTACAGGAATATAATCTGGGTGAAACCTTTGAGAAGATTCCGCTGTTTTCCCAGGTACTGGCACAGGTCAATGGAAGGGTCCCGCTGATTGTGGAAATCAAATCCACCGAGCGGATTGAACGGACCTGTCTGAAGGTTATGACCTGCTGCGCAACTATCCGGGCGACTACTGCATCGAATCCATGAACCCACTGATTATGGGCTGGTTTGCCAAAAACGAGCCACAGATCATGCGCGGGCAGCTGGCGACCCACATTCCTTCCAAGGGCAACCCGCTGACTGCCATTTCTTCGGCGGCGTTGGGCGGCATGATGTTCAATATCCTTTCCAAGCCTCATTTCATCGCCTACGACCACCGCTTTGCACAGGACAGTCATTCCTTCTCCTTCTGCAAGAGCTGTGGTGCGCTCACCGTTGGCTGGACCATCCGTGAGCAAGATTATGAGGCAGCTATCCGTCAATATGACGCCATCATCTTTGAAGGCTTTTTACCTCCGGCACGCTTTTAAGAAGTTTTATAAACCAGCAAGCGGCAGGACATCCGATGGATGCCCTGCCGCTTTTTGCTTGCCTGTTTTCAACAAATCCCCATTGAAAATGTGAAAACTTACCTCAGCCGATATTTTTTCAGAAAAACAAAAAAGGTACACAGCCGATGCCCAAAGGCAAAAACCGTGTACCTTATTTTGTAACGATTTTTATGTTAGAAAAGCATCAAAAGCCGCTCTCTACTGTAACGATTTCTCCTGTGCTTTCAAAAAGAACTAGGAAATATAGCCAGCAGCTTTGAGGATCTCAACAGCTTTGTCATGGTTTGCTTCAGACATCATAACCAGAGGTCCGGTGCAGCCCATTCCGCTTTCTGCGTAGATCTTTGCTTTCCACAGAGCCTGTACAGCGTCCTCCAGGTCCATAACCTCGATACCGGCAACGGAAGCGGTTACAATCTCTTTTGGTGGGCACTCTACGACTTCTTCAGAAGCTTCTTTCTTCACTGGTTTGCGAGCAGCGATAACCTTCTCCAGACCAGCTTTCTTAGCAGCTGCATATTCTTTTGCAGCGATTTCTCTGTAATTGCCTTTACCAGCTGTGCAGCATATTCCATAGCGTTTGCCAGGACAGGAGCACCGGAAGCGCGGGATACGATCAGAACCAGTCTGTCGTAACCTTCGCCGATACCAGGACCGTAGCCGTAGCCAACAGCCTCATAGCTGCCGCCGGTGGTGTAGGAGGACATCATCTTCATCAGGATGTTACCGGTAAGAGAGTCGGTGACCATAACGTCACAAGCGCCGACCAGCAGGTCGTTACCTCTCATTACGCAGCCGCCGTCTGCACGGGAAGATTCTGCAAAGTGGATGTCGTAGCCGTTAGCCTGAAGTTCTTTCAGAGCGCCTTCACACTGTCTAGCGCCATCTACGTTCAGGATACCAACGGTTGGGTTTGATGCCGCAAGCTTTCGCAGTGATGATACCAGCAATGGTATTGCGGATCATCGCTTCGATTCTTTCAGCAGCGGAAGTAGCGGTGGTGTTTGCGATGAACATCTGTTTGCCTTTACCTGGGGTAACAACACGACCAACAGTGGAAACGCCGATTGGGAATGGATAGTGCATGGTAACGCAGCCGTCGATGGAGCCGGAATCCAGCATTTTTTCCATTTCCTTGTACATTTCGTCTTCATCAGAAACCTTAACGGTAGTAAATTTTTCGTTTTCAGCAGTGCCGATGAGGGTAACATCAACACCTCTGTCAGCAGCCAGTACGGCAGCTTCCACAGAGTTTGCTTCGCCATGTTCGCTTCCAAGACCGGTTACAGCGATCTTTGGTCTTGCTCCGAAGGAGCCAGTTTCCAGACCGGTTGCAATGTCCATGAAAGTTTTGGCAATCATTTTTTCAATCTGTGCCATAATGATCTCCTCATTCCTTTCAGTTTACAGATTTAAAACAAACCTGCAAAATTATTCTTCGTCAGCAGCAGCCAGCAGGGAAGCAGCGAAATCTTTCATTGCTTTGCCGATCAGGCCTTTGATGTGCTCTTCGGAAACGGCAGCTTCTTCGGTCTTGCCGGAGTTCTTGGTGATCATTACGGATACGCCGTCGAACAGGTTGGTCATACGGCCAAGGAACAGAGAACTTTACCGATGATCATAGCTCTGTTTACTTTGCCCTCGAGGATGTCTTCGCGGCAGAAGCCTACATATGGAACACCAGATGGGATATGACCCGGGTTGGAGCCCAGCCTACCATACCATGCTCAGCAGGGAAGGTAGCCAGATCTTTCTTCTCCAGCTCGCCTCTCTTAACGCCCAGAGCAGCGATCATCTTGTAGTTAGCAAGCGGAACGTCGCCAGCGCCAGCAGGTTTGGTGATATCTGGGTTCTGCATCTCAGCAGAGTATTTGTCAACGTCGGTGATCTTCAGTCCAGCAGCATCCAGAGGATTGGTTACCAGAGAGGAGATTACGTTCTGTGGAGCGGAACCGGTACCAACGGTGTGTTTGCCGGTGTGCTCGGTGTCAACTTCTGGGTTGATACCATCGTTTTCGCCCAGCAGGATAGCGAAACCGCCGATCATATCTTCCAGGATTGGCAGACCTTTCTTAACATGGTCTTTACCGTTCATACCCAGTTTAGCGGTACAACCACCAGCAACAACTACAACGTGTTTGTGGGTACCAGCTTTAACCAGGGAAGCAGCGTTGATGAATGCGTGGGTTGGGCCAGCGCAGAAGCCGCGGACGTCACAACCGGTAGCATTGTTCAGACCAGCAATCTCAGCAGCAGCTTTTGCGAAGTTGCCGCCACCACGCTGGTTCATATCACCACAAGCCTCTTCACAGCAGTCGATAACGTAGTCGATCTCGTTTTTGTCGATGCCGGTAACACGGATCAGGTGCAGCAGGGACAGAACAGCAGATGCTTTGGAAACCATGTTCTCCAGCATGGTGTGAGCGGAGAGGTTTTCGTCAACGTCATGTGCTCTCTTAACGAAACCGATGGTTTTGCCGCCATATACCAGTGGTTCAGCGTGCTCTTCGTTTACAAAGTGCTCGATCTCGGAAGCATCAACGCCTTCGTGGATTCTAGCAACGATGGTCTCGTCGATTACTGGGTTAGCAGCAAATTTATCTTTTACCTGAGCTACGAACTCTTTATCCAGCATAACCAGCTCGAAAACGTCTACGCACTGCATCAGCATGTAGAACTCATCTTCAGGCATGATTTCGCCGAATTTACCCTCTCTCTTGTTCAGGCCGTCAACGGTGGTGTCTACCCATGGCTGTGGGTATTTGCCCAGTTCGTCTGGATGCATATTGCCGATGTAAGCCCTGGTTTGGCAGATATGCCAGAGCCTGCTCGTAAGTTCTGATGTGATTTGGCAGTTCTTTGAGGTACTCAGAACCTGGGTTTACGATTTTCTCGGTGGTCTGGGTGGTACCATTTTCCATTACCATGTCTGGTGTATGGGCAAGAATGTAGCTTGCGCCTTTGATTACACTGTTCATTGCAGTCACGCCTCTCATTCATTTTATTGATGAATCTTTTCCTTGCTAAAAACCGGCTGCCTGTCCGCAGAATCCCGGTTTTTACAACGTTTGCCCGCACGCGAAAAGACGCGCCCGAGCCGACAGAGACCCGCCTTTGTATCACAAAAAAAGGAGGACAAGTCCCATATAATCAGTATACACTAAAATCGGCGGGTTGTCATGGATTTTGCAGAATTCTGCTTTTTTTTACACAAGAAGGCACCTTGCACTGTGCTTTCTGCCAATAGGCATTTCTTTATCGTCATAAAAATAACGTAAAGTTTGTCCATAACGGACAGCGTGTAAAAAAAAGAAAATAGGCGGTGCGGTGCATGGTGATTCATCACCACACCACCACACCACCTATAACTTCGGTTTAGAGGTATTTGCAGTATTCGTCGCGGATAGAGCTCATCTCAGAGATGATGTCATCTACATCCATAACCATTTCCATCATACCTACCTGCTCATCGTAAACAGTTGGGTCGACTTCATCTTTGATTTCTGGTTCGCAAACGTGATATACTGTGAGTCCTAACTGAACTCCTGTCAATGGACCTGCAAAAGTTGGGTCGCCAGCGGTTACTGTTTCAGCAGCCAGACCAGCAGCTTCGCCCTCAGCAGCACCCAGAACAACTACGATGTTCTCAGCACCATACTGATCAGCGAAATCTTTAACTCTCTTCTGATTTTCCAAATCCATTGCGCCAGCGGCAGTTCAGACAAAGCATTCCGTAGAGGAGTATACTACCTCAGCGCCAGCAGTCTTTACGCATTCTTCGATTGCTGGGCCGGAACGCCGTCCCTGTCGCCGATGATGATAACTTTTTACCATTCAAAAGGCTCATGACTAAATCCTCCTTATTTCTTTCTCCGATGAACCGAATCACCGGTTTATCAAAACAGCCTTATGCTGCTTTGGTTAAATGAATTGGTAATCCCCTGCAAAAGCGGGAAGATTACATGTTGACGTATTTCTCAACCAGAGCGGTGATGGAATCCTGGGTGCAGTCTTCCTTAACCAGAGCCTCTACCTGAGCGCCATCTTTGTAGATAGCCATTACAGGCAGACCCATGATACCCTGTTTGATAGCAAGACGTCTTGCTTTAGTGGTGTTCATGCAGCAGAATTTGAGCTTGCTGTCTGCATATTTGTCAGCCAGAGCGTGTACATGTGGCATCAGAGCAGCACATGGAACACAGCCGTCGCCAAAGAAGTCTACGAATACATAGCCTTCAGCCTGCAGTACTTCAGATTCGAAGTTTTCTTTTGTTACTTCCAACATAATTGCAAAATCTCCTTCTTTAAAAGAGGCGCATTCTCGTGTTCGGATTGCAGTCCCACTTTTTTAGATTTTTATCTTCTGGAACATTCCAAAAGTGCCGGCTTCAAACTCTCATTAAACCGAACTTTTAAAACGTTCCCTGGATTTTGGATGGAAATCCTGGCAATTAGTCAGCCAGGTTCTCTACGTAGTGCTGAGCTTCGGTAGCTGCAACAGCGCCGTCGCCACAAGCGGTAACTACCTGACGCAGGTGTTTAACGATAACGTCACCAGCTGCGAATACGCCGGAACGGAAGTATGCATGTATTTGTCGGTAACGATGTATCTATTTTCCATCTCGAGTTTGCCCTCGAACAGCTGGGATTTAGGATCGAAACCTACGAATACGAAGATACCAAATGTTCCGTCTTCCTCATCAGCCTCAATCTCTCTGGTCTCGCCGGTTTTGGTGTCTTTACGATCATAGATGTAACAACGCCGTCGCCTTTGATCTCTTCGATTGTGGTGTTCCACATGAATGCCATCTTTGGATTAGCAAATGCTTTTTTCCTGGATGGATTTAGCAGCTCTGAGCTCGTCACGTCTGTGAACCAGAGTTACTTTTCTTGCGAATTTGGTAAGGTACATAGCTTCCTCAACAGCAGAATCTCCGCCGCCTACTACATACACTTCGAAATCTTCGAAGAAGTTTGCATCACAAGTTGCACAGTAAGATACTCCTTTACCTGTGAATTCTTTCTCACCTGGGCAGCCAATCGGACGTGGGGAAGCACCGGTAGCGATAACAACAGCTTTTGCATAGTAATCGCCATGGTTGCCTTTCAGGTGTTTTACTTTACCTTCAAGCTCTACGTCAACGATTGTGTCTGTAACGCGGTCAGCACCGAATTTTTCTACCTGTTTTGTCATTCTGGCAATCAGGGACGGGCCGGATTCTTCTTCCAGGGAGCCTGGATAGTTCTCGATTTCGTTGGTGATAACGATTTGTCCGCCGTCTTTTGTTCCTTCAATAAGGAGTGTGTCCATTCTTGCACGGCCAGCATAAGAAGCAGCAGCCAAACCTGCAGGACCTGCACCTAACACGATAATGTCATAAACTTTATCCATTGTAATCGTCTCCCTACATATATTTTTAGAAGTTAGTCAGGGAGGGAGATTCCTCCCTGACCAAGCCTTTTAAAACAGATTAATATTTAACGTCGAAGATGGTCCGATCGTCAACTTCGGTCTCGAGAGCTTCGAGAGCGGTCTCAACGATCTTTCTTCTGATAACTTTTTCCTCTTCCATAGTCAGAGCTGGGTTGCCCAGTGGGTGAGGAATTGCGATAGCTGGAACGATTCTGTTTGCACCAACTGTCATGGAAATTGGGGTTACAGTACAGATGTGAACTACTGGCAGACCTGCACGTTCGATTTTTTAACCATCGTTGCGCCGCAACGTGTGCAGGTTCCTCACGTGGAAGTCATGATAACGCAATCCACGCCATCTTCTTTCATTTTCTTAGCATACTCTTCAGCAAATGCTTTGGAGGAAGCTACTGCAGTACCGTTACCAACAGTGGTGTAGAAGTAGTGGTACAGCTTGCCGATGCGGCCTTCTTTTTTCCATGTCGCGCAGAACGTCAACTGGCAGAACGCGGTCAGCATCTTCGTTAGCATATACTGGGTCGTAACCGCCATGTGCAGTAGCCCATTTGTCAGCAGTCAGATCCAGAACGCCTTCGATGTCGTACTCACCGTAGTGAGAAGCGGAGGAAGACTCGATGTGATCTGGGTTGCCCAGAGGAACGATACCGCCGGAGGTGCACAGTGCAACAGTTGCATGAGCCATGTCTTTAACAGCCGGGTTTGGAGCAACACGGTCGAAGGATGGCATTGGGAACTCGGTGGTGTATGGTTTGCCGTTGAGCTTAGCGATCAGCATATCAACAGCACGTTTGCAGCCTCTCTCTTTTTCGAAGAGGTTTACACGGATGCCGTTTGGCATGTAGCCTTCTTCGCAGGATGCGCCGATAGCTTCATGTCTAGCCAGTTTGAGAGCCAGAGGAGCCATTTTCTTAACAGCATCTCTCATACCAGCAGCGCTGTTCTTGGTGGAAACAACGTAAACGTCTTTCTTGAACATATCAGCGCCTGGGTTCTCAATGTACATACCGGTCAGAACAGGGATGTTGAGGTTGTCCTGAACAGCTTTTGCGATAGTACCGCAAGCTACGCCGTAACGACCAGCGTTGAATGCAGGACCAGCCATAAAGAGGTCTGGGTTCTGGGATTTAACCATCTCGAGAACCTCAGCCTGAGCTTTTTCAAGGTTTTCGTTGAAGTAGGAGTCGCCGCAGATGATGGTTGCAACAACTTCAGCTTCTTCGCCCCAAGCCTGATTGAATGCGAGACCAGGACCTACTGGACCTTCGCGCAGTTCAGCTGGGATGTCAGCTTTTTCTTCGCCACCGATCTGAGCGAAGAACTGGTTAATGTACTGTACTACTCTGATTTTGCTCATCGTATTTCCTTCCCTTCCTATTATCTAGCGGACAGGTAGTTGAAGCCTGTTTCGTTGGTAGCACCGGTGATTGCCTGGATCTCAACGGTGATGTTGCCGTGAGCGTCGATGTTGTTTGCAGAACCACCAGCGATGGTGTCAACAAACTCGAGGTGACCGTATACAGTCTCCATTGGAGGCAGTACGATTACCTGGTTAGCGTTACCGCCGGTTACTACTGCGTCAGCAGATGGGTCAGCGTCAGCCAGAGACTGGGACTTACCATCGCGGCCAGCGTACTCATCGGTGATGATAACGGTCTTGATGCCCTCAGCTTCGATCTTCTTGGTGTTCATGATCAGGTCGGTATCCGGGTTGCCGAAGCCTTCCTGAGAGATGATAACGCCGTCGCAGCCCGGTATTTAGCCAGTTTAGCGGACCAGTTGGAGGAACGCTCTTTGTCTGCGAGGTAAACGTTCTCGTTGGTGATGATCATACCAACAAAGTTCAGGGTCTTACCGTGCTGCTCGAACAGGTCGGTAACAACAGGGTTGTTCATGTGAACGTAGGTTGGGTTCTTATCACAGGAGGATACGCAGTTACCGGAAACGATTGCACCGTCCATAACCTCGGTTGGGGTGATGATGGTGGTCAGAGTTTTCTTTGCGTCTACGCCGTATACATAGGTATCATGCAGCAGACCCTGGGACTGAAGCATCTGTACATATGCAACTCTTGGCAGGTTTGGATATTTAGCAGCGGACTCAACGATGTTGTCGAACTCGTAAGTTTTAACTTCATCTGGAGTAACGTTTCTGCCCAGTTCGCCCAGGAAGCAAGCGATCTTGAAGCCTGCGATTCTCAGAGCGTACTCATGCTCGTGCTGTTTGAGGCCTTCTACTGGCTCCATTTTAACAACAACGTTCATGGTCTTGGAGAATGGGGTGTAGTCTGCGCCAGGACCAGTCATATCGATGATACCTTCCTGGAAGCCTACGATCTTACCGGTGGTAACAACAGCAGCGCCTTTGAGAACGTGGGTTCTGCCTTCGCCAACGGTGTCAACTTTAGCAATCCATCCTGGGAAAATGCCGCCTTTGCCTTCTACTTTTACGCGAGGCTCGATGACGTCTTTAACAGGTGTGATGCTTACGCTTTCACCTGGACGAGCGAGGAAAACTTCGCAGGATGCGATATTTTCATCTTCCAGAGCGATTTTGCAGATTTCTTCTTTGTTAACGTACAAAACGCCGTTTTCTACTTTTGAACCTTCGTTTGAAAACTGAACATCGTGAATGAGAATATTACCGAGTTCCAACTTTTCAAAGCGAACACCTCCTTGTTAATATAAAACCCTTTATCTTTCTTAAATCAAACCTCTTGGGAGGCTCAATGTAAGCGCATTAAAAAATATCAGGGATGCTCATCAGTGCAGAGCGGATCAATGTGGAATCGATCAGCTGGAAATCTTCCCTGACACTCTGCGGCATTTCCGGGAACTTAACCGAAAACTTGTCCGCAGTAATGATACTGTTTTCGATGATGGATGCGTCCTGCACATCCATCTTGCCGGTCTTCTTTGCGACCAAAATGGACTTGTACGGGGTTTCGTTTGGCTTGACACTTCCCGAAAGCGGGTGGGTCAGCAGCTTATGACCTTCATAGATCATATCCCGCACCTTGCACAAAATCTCTCGATAGGTGATGTCTGCATAATCGACATCGAATTCCTGTCCCAGTTCGTCACGAACCTTCGGATTGTTTGTTACGATCACAAATTTCATTTTCTCTGTCTCCCGCAATCTATTTTTCAGCGTATAAAAAAAGAGCAAAAAACAACCGACGTGCCTTTCGCTCTGTTTACCCGTAGTCTGGCGGGTGCTTCCAGAGATTTGTCTGGCATCGGTGCTTGGGCCTGAGATTTTTACAGACCAGGGATGGCATTCCCTGCTGCTTATTCCCTACGGCACCCCTGATCGGCTGCGGCACTCTTGTTTACAACCCTTTGGGGATTCTCCCGATGCTTTCAACCAAATATTAATGTCGTGAAAAGGGTTTTAGCGGTTTGCTATATTGATTATATCTATTGTGTTTGATTTCCTTAATAGATATTTCCGATTTCACTGGCTTTATTATATCTGATTTTTCGATAAATTGCAAGGGGGTAAGCGATAAATTCAATGTAAGTTTTATGCCGCTTTTTTTGTTCAGTTTGTATATTATTTAACGAGCCAATAAACACTATATCACAAATTTTTTATCCCTGTTTGTTCAAAAAACGTGTGTGTCATAAAAATAACAGGGTGCTTCTCTATTTTTGGAGAATTTCCCGAATCGCCTTGACTGCCCAGTCCACATCCTCCATACGATTTGCCCATCCAAAGGCAAAACGAACGGTGCCCTGCGGGTAGGTATTCAGCGTTTTATGGGCATTTGGCGCACAATGCATCCCACAGCGAGTGCTGATTCCATACTCACTGTCCAACAGGAAGGAGATTTCTGCGTTATCCCTGCCCTGGAAGTCCAGAGAAACCACCGGTCCACGCTTTTCCATGCCGCGGGTTCCGACCAGACGGATGCAATCCTCATGCAGGTCATCGATTTTTTCAATAAATGCCTTGCACAGACTCATCTCATGCTGATGGATATTTTCGATACCGGTTCTTTCCAGGAAGGAAAGAGAAGCGTGCAGTCCGTAGATACGGGATGTTCTGGGTACCGGATTCAAATTTATCCGGCAGAAAGTCCGGCTGCACCTCCGAGTCGGAAACGCTGCCGGTGCCGCCGGTGACCAGCGGGACCATCTGCTGCGCAACCTCGTCGCTGACCAAAATCCGCCGATTCCCTGTGGACCCAGCAGGCTTTTGTGTCCGGTGAAGGTGAGCACATCAATGTTCATCTTTTCCATGTCGATAGGGAAGGCACCCGCTGTCTGTGCCGCATCCAGAATAAAGGTCAATCCGTGCTTTTTTTGCACAGCTGTCCCACCTGCTCGACCGGCATCAGGGTGCCACAAACGTTGGAGGCGTGCAGCATCAGTACCGCCTTGGTGTTTGGACGAATCATTCCCTCCATCTGGTCGATGAGCAGCTCGCCCTGCTGGTTGCAGGGGACGCGGTCAAACTCTACGCCCTGCTCAAGCATCTGGGTCAGCGGGCGCATCATGGCATTGTGCTCCATTGCGGAAACCAGGACATGGTCTCCCGCGCGCAGGTATCCTTTTATAATATAGTTGAGGGAGTAGGTGATGCTTGGAGTAAAGATCACGTTTTTGATCTTATCAAAATGGAACATATTGCACAGCATCTCTCTGGTTTCAATGATGACATCCTCTGCCGCATAGGCAGCTTCATAGCCGCCGCGGTTGACATTGGTGCCGATGTTTTCAATAAAATCAAACACTGCCTGTCCTACGCCCGGCGCCTTTGGATAAGATGTGCTTCCGTTGTCCAGATATACCCTTTTCATGATCCTTCTCCTTCTTCTGCATTGCTTGGCTGCAACTGCCCCATTTGTGATTTTGGCTTAAAAGGGCAGTTTCCCTCGTTTACATTATACCATCTTTTCCGCTTTGTTCCACCATTATTTATAAATTCAATTCGTTTATAGAAAACAATAGATAAAAACTATTTTTCTTTTCTCTTCATCTGTTATAAACTGTTTACGAAAGTATCATAATCTTCGACAGGCTTTGCCTGTCCAAGCAGAAAGAGAGATGTGTTTATGAAGGACAAAAAGCTTATGCCGGCATTGTTGTTACCGGCGCTGTAATCGGTCTGATTGCAGTTGTTCTGGTCATGCTGGGCAACCCGAAAAACATGGGATTCTGTATCGCCTGCTTCCTGCGTGACATCGCCGGTGCCACCAAGCTGCACTCTGCACCTGTTGTGCAGTACTTCCGACCTGAGATCGTGGGCTTAATCGGCGGCGCACTCATCATGGCAATGGTCAGCAAGGAATTTTTCTCCAAAAGGCGGCTCCGCTCCGGTCACCCGCTTCTTCTGGGCGCTTTTGTTATGATTGGCGCTCTGGTATTCTGGGCTGTCCTCTGCGTATGGTACTGCGTATCGGCGGCGGCGACCTGAACGCAATCGTTGGTCTTGCCGGTTTTGCCGTTGGTATCTGGTCGGTATCTTCTTCCTCAACAAAGGTTTCTCCCTCAAGCGTACTTATAAGCTCACCACCTCCGAAGGTGTTGCTCTGCCGGTCGGTCTGGGTCTGCTGTTTGTGCTGTTCCTGCTGGTTCCTTCCTGTTTGTCTTCAGCGAAAAAGGACCTGGCTCGATGCACGCTCCCATTATCGTGGCTCTCATCGCCGGTCTGGTCGTTGGCGCACTCTGCCAGAGATCCCGTATGTGCATGGTAGCTGGTATCCGCGACCTTGTTCTGTTTAAAGACTGGAAATTGCTGCTGGGATTTGTTACAATTATTATTGCAGCTCTGATTGGCAACCTGGTCACCGGCAACTTCCACCTTGGCTTCACCGGTCAGCCGGTTGCACACGCTATGCACCTTTGGAACTTTATGGGTATGCTGGTCGTCGGCTTCGGTTCTGTCCTGCTGGGCGGCTGCCCTCTGCGTCAGCTCATCCTCACCGGTGAGGGCAACGCAGACTCCGCTATCACCGTTCTGGGTTACATCGTCGGCGCTGCTTTCGCACACAACTTCGGTCTTGCCGGAGCTGCTGCAAGTGCTGAAAGCGCAGGCGGTCCATCCATCGCAGGCAAGGTTGCTGTCCTCATCGGTCTGGCAGTCATGCTGGTGGTTGCTTCCCTGAACATCGCAAAAGCTAAAAAGAACGCATAACCGATAACCTTTCCAATCCGAGCAAAGGAGCTGAATGATATGGCAGACAAACAGATCGTAGACGCACGTGGACTTTCCTGCCCACAGCCGGTATTGATGACCAAAAAGCACTGGAAGCTTCCCCTTCCGCAAAATGCTTTGAAATCATTGTAGACAACGGCACCGCAAAAGAAAACGTCACCCGTTTTGCGCAGAATGCAGGCTTCACCGTCAGCGTTTCCGAAGACGGAGACGATTTCCACCTGACCCTTAAAAAATAATCGGTAAGGTGTAGTGCGTCGCAAAACAAGTCGCAAAAGAAAAGGATGGTAACATTTACCTACATCGCAACCTTTTTCACCCACTTTGCTGCGGTGAATTTCTCCCGTCATCTCAAAGGCACCGAGAAAAAACCGATGCTGATGCCTGTTCCGCGCAAGCTCAGCTCCTCCTGCGGAACCTGTGTAAAATTCCTTCTGGAGGAGGACATCGAGCAGTTCGTTCAGTCGGGCATTTTTGATGAAGACGTTGATACCGTCTATCTGGTCGAAGATGACAGCTACACCCCTGTTTACCAAAATCACATCCGATAAGTAGAAAGAGAGCCGTTTTTCTTGCAGGACACCTGTAAGGAAAACGGCTCTTTTTTATCTCTGGCTGACCTGTTCCTCGCTGTGATAGAAGATAAAGTCATCGACATCTCCTTCGGTCATAAACCACTGACGACAGCTTTCATATACCGGCTTGTGTTCTCGGGTCGGATGCTCCTGCTTTTGGTGCTGCTGGGGTAGGGTGTGCTGTTTCAATCTCATAATCCTCCTTCCATCTTGTTCATAAAAAAGTTCACCCTATATCCTATGCAGCTTGCCGTCAAATATACACACCATTTAAAATTTTTTCTTTTTCTTTGGGCGAAGGCTGTTGCCTTTCTGCATCGTTTTATTGTCAGGCACTGGAAATTATGATAAACTCAAGAAAAAGGAAACCCATCCCCACCCAAAAGGAGGAGTCCCATGAAAAAGAAAATCGGAATCATCCTTACCGTTTTGCTGGTGACAGCCGCCTGTGTGCTGTCCGGCTGGCTGCTCATCGGCGAACCAGTCGACGGCAAGCAGCTGGCATATCAGATTACAGAGCATCCGTCCTATCTGGATTTACAGGTGACTGTTGTAGAATCCGCCGTCGCCCTTCGAGGATGGCAGCTCAAGCAGGAAGGAAATGACCTGTTCATCCGCGCAAGAAAGGTTCCGGTATCCCCTTCGCTTCCCACGGCGATTACCTGACCTCCATTGATACTGACGGCATCGACCATGTGTACTGGGCGGTCAGCTGATTTGGAGCCGATAGGAAAACGGAAAACAAAATCCAACTGCACGAATGCAGGCTATCTCCATACAATAAAACAACAAACGGGCAGGAACCAATCAGGTTCCTGCCCGTTTTTATATTTACCTAATTTATAAAATGATCGGTGTGCTTGGCTGGCTGCGCTGTGCCACCTGCAAGGTGAAATCCTGCGGCGACAGACCCGATTGCAGCAGCGCCTGCTCCGACGCCTGATGTGCCAGCAATCCCATATTGTTGTTCTGGCTCAAATGTCCCAGCACAAATTGTTTGGTCCCGCTGGCTGCCAGCTGCGGCAGCACTGCCGAACAGTCGTTGTTGGACAGATGCCCGTTGTTCGACTGGATTCTTCTTTTTTAAATAATAAGGGTAGTCGGATGCTAAAATCATGCCGTCGTCGTAGTTGGACTCGAGCATCACCGTTCCACAGCCGCGCAGACCTTCCTCCACCGCTGTCGTATAGCAGCCAAGGTCGGTGGCAAAGCCCAATTCCCCTCCATCCGGCAGCAGGATGCGGTACCTAAACTGCCCACGCTGTCATGGCAGGTCGCAAAGGGTTTAATCTGCATATCGCCGACAGTAAAGCCCTCCGGATCTGCTTCATGCAGGCTCACCGAAGCTGGCAGCTCGACATTCTCCTGCAAATATTCCAGCACCGGCGCCGAAGCGTACAGAGGAAGAGGATATTTTTTAAAAACACCCGCAGCCCTTTGATGTGATCGCTGTGCTCGTGGGTAATCAGAATACCCTTGAGTTTGCTAAAGTCTGCTCCCAATGTATTCAGAGCAGTCACTGCCGCCTTGCAGCTGACACCCAGATCAATCAGCAGCGAGCTTTCTCCTGCATCCACATAGGCACTGTTGCCGCTGCTCCCGCTGTACAGCGGACAGAATATCGCCATTCCAGCTTCCTCCTTCTTCTGTTTCATCCTACTTGTTTTCTCCTCAGCATTTTATCACAGCAAGGACAAAAAGCAACACCGCGCCCTGCCCGACCACGCAAAAGGCGGCGTCCGCATCAAAACGGACGCCGCCTTTTTCTAGAGTTCTTTGAACTTCTGATTTACAGCAGTTCTTCCAGCTGTTTGAGGGTCTGGTTAAAGTCTTCGATAATGTCCAGAATCGGCTGTGGAGATGCCATATCCACACCGGCAATCTTGAGCAGCTCGATTGGATGGTCGCTCGAGCCGGAGCGCAGAAAGTTTTTGTAATCCTCGATAGCCGGCTGACCCAGCTTGCGGATGCGGTTGGCAATCGCAACGGCGGCGGAGATTCCGGTCGCATACTGGTAAACATAGAAGGCACGGTAGAAATGCGGGATGCGTGCCCACTCGTAGGAGATAAAGCGGTCAGCAACAAAGTCCGGTCCGTAGTAATCTTCATTGATTTTACGATGGATTTCGCACAGAACATCCGGCAGCAGTGGCTGACCTGCTTCCACCATCTTGTGGGTCTGATTTTCAAAATCAGCAAACATCGTCTGACGGTAGAAGGTGGAGCGGATGTCGTTGAGGTGCTTGGAAAGCAGAACTGCCTTTTCCTCCTTGGTCTGCGCGTGGTCGAGCAGATAATGATACAACAGCATCTCGTTGGTGGTGGAAGCAACCTCTGCACAGAAGAGGGTGTAGTCGGAATAGATGAACGGCTGGGCGTGGTCGGAGTAGTAGCTGTGCATCGAGTGTCCGGTTTCATGCAGCAGGGTGAAGACATCGTCCAGTGTACCGTTGTAGTTGAGCAGCATATAAGGATGCACGTCATAAACTCCGGTCGAGTAAGCGCCGCTGACCTTGCCCTGCTTTGGATATACGTCGCACCAGCGTTCCTCATGGGAGCGTTTGACCAGAGCAGTGTAGTCTTCACCCAGGATAGCGGTTGCCTTGAGCATCAGCTCATATGCTTCATCAAAGCTGTACTTTTTGGTGCTGTCCGGCACGATTGGGAGGAACAGGTCGTACATATAGCTCTTGTCCAAGCCCAGCACCCGATTGCGCAGCGAGATATACCGCTGGAACGGCTCGGTGTTGGCACGAACGGTCGCCAGCAGGTTGTCATAGACCTCCTCCGGGATAAAGTTTTCCGACAGCGACTGATTTCTTGCGCTGCAATATCCTCTGCTTTTTGCGATATAGACGTTGGTCTTGACCAGTGCATAGTAGTTGGAGGAAAGGGTGTTGATATAGCCGCCGTAGGTGCCCAGCAGCTTTTCAAAAACTCTTTGCGGAAAGCGCGGTCCGGGTGCTCCATCGCTGCGCTGTAGGTCGCATCGCTGACCACCAGCTTATTGCCCGGCTGTCAGCAATCTCCTCACTCTTGGTATCGTTGACACGCAGGTCGGTGTAGATTTTCTTAAAGGAGGAGTGGATGTCCTGCATACGCACCAGCATCTGCTCGCTGCGCTCGTCGAGGATGTGTTCCTTCTGACTGAGCAGGTCTTCGATGTAATGGGTATACAGTGCAAGCTCCGGCACCTGTGCACACAGCCGGTCGAAGCTTTCGCGGGTCAGCTCCATCAGCTCGGGCATCAGGAAGGAAGTCTGCTCGGCAGCTGCACTGTTCTCTCCGCAGATGGTTTCATACAGTTTTTTGTAGCCTGCATTGCCCATCTGCGCATCATAGTGACAGCTTGCATAGGTAAACAGCTTTGCAATATACTCGCTGCATTTGGTACTGAGGTCAAGCGCTTCAAGCAAAGTATGTCCGTCCTGACAGACCTTTCCCTGCATTGCAGCCAGCTTTGCTGTCAGTTCCTTTGCCTTGGAAAGGTCCTGATACCACGCCTGCTCATCGGGATAGATGTCCTCGAGGTTCCATGTAAAGCGGTTTTCTTCCATGTGGGTTGCCTCCTTGATCGTACAAAAATTTCTCTGTCCCATCATTAGAATTCTTCTTCTAATATAGGTCAGATTGTATCTTTTATTATAGTCCTTCCATCAGGAGAAAACAAGCGTTTTCCCTGCTCTGCACAGCATTTGACTGCCAACCCAAAAAAACCGGCGAAGGGAATTCCTTCGCCGGTTTTTATTATGAGCTTTTTTTTCGACTGCGTCGAGCAGCTCGCTGGCTTTGACGCATCGTCGTCTGATACGCCCGTTTGCTAAAAGCGCGCAGTGCCGCAACCTGCGGGCGGTCTATCTTAAAAAGCGTAGCACAAAGTCCTTGCCCTCTCCGTTTAAGGCAGGTCGGGAGTGACTGGTCACCTTGAAAAATTCCTCTCCGCTTTGGTACGCCCATATCTTTTTTGTGGTTGCGGTAAAGCCCGGGACCACCTCCTGCACGCCGTTATCCAGCTGTCGGGACAGCTCCAGCGCCAGCAGCTGCTTGACCTGTGCGGTGTCGGTGATGTTGGTCAGGGTGCGCTCCATCAGCAGGTTGCCCTCCTCCTGTTCCTTGCGCTTGCGGCGGGCAGAACGAAGGCGCAGGCGCTCGAGCACCTTTGTCTGATTTTTTGTACACAAAGCTTTCTCCGCCCAAGCTGCGCATGATGTTGGCTGCATTAACAGCATCGGACAGCGCCGAGTGGTAACTTCCGTAAGGAGGCAGCCCAAGCTGTTCGATGGCAGCGCTCAGCGAGGTCTGCTGCCCGCTCTTTAAAAAGGCACAGTCAAACATCGCCTGCAAGTCGTACATCTGCAAGCTTTCTCCTCCATCGATTTTGTGGTACAGCAGATTGGACAGCAAAACTGCCTTGTCGCAGTTTCCCCAGAATGCAATCTCCTCTTCTTCCCCCGCCCAGCGGCAAAAGTCCTGCCACACCTGCACAAATCCCTGCTGACCCTTTAGGCTTCTGTCAGTGATGCCGGTCAGCTCGATGACCTTTGGCATAATGGTGCGATGCACACAGGGCATTACCAGTCGTTCAAAGGTTTTGCAGATGTTTCCCAGATTGTCCACCTGCACAGCGCCGATCTGGATGATCTCAAAGCGCAGGGTACGTCCCTCCAACAACAGCTGCTTGTCCACCGTTCCGTGGTTCCATTCCAGGTCCATGACAATCATCCGAATCTCCCTCCTTTGCAGATGCTCTCATCTAAAACCACTTCTTATTATCTCATAGAATTGTCCAAATTTCCATCCCCTTTTTCCAAACACGGTTACACCCGCCTTTTGGAAACGATTTTCCCTTTTTACACACACAATCCTTTCTTTCACAAAAGCAAAAGGAAGGGGATGAATTGACATTGACCCTGCAAAAGTTACAATAAAATTAAACGAAAAACAACATTTTATCTTTTGGAAAGGAACGTCATCAGGATGAAACGAAGGATACAAGCCCTGACCCCGGCGCTGTGTTTTTGCACAGCCTTTCTGCTCTCCTCCTGCTCCTTCCCGCAAAAGCAGGAAGAGCCGCAGGTACAAAATCACTCGGAGCTGACCTCCACCGAATCCTTCCCCATCAAACTGAACGTAGGGGAAGCGGAATATCGGATTGCCAGCAAACCCCGCAGCCTTGCCGTCCTGTCTGCCGACCTGGTGCAGGCATTAGGGGACATCGGAGCTGCCAGCCTGATTTCGGGTGCCTGCACCGATGCCCCTCTTCGGTCAGCCTTTCTGCCAGCCAAAGCTGCGGCACTGCCCTGAACCCCAATTTGCAGCAGCTGATTGCCGTGCGCCCGGACTGGGTGCTGGTTTCTGTTCCCATGCGTCAAAGCAGCATCGAGCAGCTGGAGCAGGCGGGTATTCAGGTCATCTGCTTTGACTACCCGGACAGCATCGACTCCATCAAAGAGCGCTATCGCACTCTGTTTTCCCTTTGCTACGGCTGGAGGGCACCCAGAAGGCCGAAGTTTTTTAAATGAGTACCAGCAAAGGCTGGATACTGCCATCCAACCGGCTTCCGAGTATGTGCGGGTCGCCTCTAAAAAGAAGGTGGTCTACCTTGCACAGCCCGACTACACCATGGCAACCGGCGAAACGCTGGAAGGAGAACTGCTGGACCAGATGGGCTTTGACAATCTGGGAGAACTTGGCTCCCGCTGGAGCTATCCCGAGGTGGAAAGCGAGGAGCTGGTCCCCGACATCATCTTTTACGACAGCCAGCTGGACCCGGAGCAAATCATTCAAAGCCCTGTGTACAGCCAGTCTCCTGCGGTTCTCTCGCAGCAGCTGATTCCGGTGGATTTTTTTCTGCAATGCGCCTGCGCGGGCTTCCGATGATCGACCAGCTTGCCCAGATGGCGCAGAGCGGCTACCCACAGGCATACGGAGGATAAAGTCTTTGTAAAATCCCGCAGCACAGTTGACACCGCTTTTTAAGAAGAATATACTGTATGCAAGGGAAAAACACAATTTATCAGGATCAATAAAGGAGTGTATATTATGGCTATTCTCGTCACCGGAGGAACCGGATTTATCGGCAGCCACACCGTCGTTGAGCTGATCAACGCCGGCAAAGAGGTCGTTATCGTCGATAACTTCTCCAACTCCAAGCCGGAGGTCCTCAACCGCATTGAAAAAATCACCGGCACCCGCCCTGTTTTTTATCAGGCAGACCTGTTGGATAAGCCTGCTATCGACCGTATCTTTGAAGAACAGAAGATTGATGCTGTCATCCACTTTGCCGGATTCAAAGCGGTAGGCGAATCGGTGCATAAACCATTGGAATACTACCACAATAATATTACCGGCACCCTGATGCTCTGCCAGAGCATGAAGGAGCATCAGTGCAAGCGCATCGTCTTCTCCTCCTCCGCTACGGTATACGGCATGAACAACCCGGTTCCATTTAAGGAAGGGATGCCTACCTCTGCGACCAACCCATACGGCTACACCAAGGTGATGATTGAACAGATCCTCAGCGACCTGCACGTCGCAGACCCCGAATGGAGCGTTGTACTGCTGCGCTACTTTAACCCAATCGGCGCACACGACAGCGGCTTGATCGGCGAGGACCCGAACGGCATCCCGAACAACCTGCTGCCTTATGTTTCTCAGGTTGCCATCGGCAAGCTGCCCTGCCTGAGTGTTTACGGCGACGACTACGACACAGTGGACGGCACCGGCGTGCGCGACTACATCCATGTCGTAGACCTGGCTCTGGGACACCTCAAAGCCATTGATTACAGCCTTGCGCACACCGGCGTGGAGGCAATCAACCTGGGCACCGGCAACGGCACCAGCGTTTTGCAGATTGTACACGCCTTCGAAAAAGCCTGCGGTCATGCCATCCCTTATAAAATTGTGGAAAGACGCGCCGGCGACATCGCTTCCTGCTACGCAGATGCCTCCAAAGCACATGAGATGCTCGGCTGGGAAGCAACCCGCACCATCGACCAGATGTGCCAGAGCAGCTGGAACTTTATCTCCAAAAATCCAAACGGACTGGAATAACCATTCATCGGGAGCTGCTCCCGCAAAACCATGTTTCCCGCAGAGGCGAGGGGGTTCTTCCTTTGCCTCTCTTTTTTTTCCTATCTTTCAGGAGGTGTCCCACTTTGAGAGCCCACATCCGCAAACCGCTGTCCGCCCGGCACTCCCGCAAAAAAAGGCTGCTGACTTTACTGACCAGCCGTCTGTTCATCATCGTTGTCCTCATCCTGTTGCAGCTGTTTTTGCTGCTGTTCACGCTGGTCGAGCTTGGCACTCGGCAATACTGGGTCAGCGTCGCCTTCAATATTCTCAGCTTTTTGATGGTTCTTTGATTTTGCCGCGGGAGGACAACCCTTCCTACAAGATTTCTGGATCATCCTCATCATGGCGGTTCCGTTGGTGGGCGGCATCTTCTATTTGATGTTTGGCATGAAGCGCAACAGCCGACGGATGGCACAACAGATCGACAGCTACACCCGCTCGCTGCTGCACCGCGACCACGGCAAGGTTACGCTTAATCCAAACGACTCCCTTTTGCAGCCCACACCCTTGCAGCAGCTGTCGCTGATTGACCCGATGCTCGGTCGGCAGGCGGGATATATCAGCAGCACCTCCGGCTTTGAAGTCTACCGCAACACCCAGGTGGAATACTTCTCCCTCGGCGAGCAGTTTTATCAGCGGCTGCTCGAACAGCTGCGCGGCGCCCAAAAGTTCATCCTGATGGAATACTTTATTGTGCAGCACGGAAAGATGTGGGACAGTATCCTGCGTGTACTGGAGGAGCGGCAGCGGCACGGCGTACAGGTGCGCATTTTGTATGATGACGTCGGCTGTTTCACCACCCTGCCTGCCATGTACAGCGAACAGCTGCGGCAGAAGGGCTTTCAGGTGGGTGTCTTTAATCCCTTCCACCCGCGCCTGAATGCTGCCACCAACTACCGTGACCACCGCAAGATCTGTGTCATCGACGGCAACGTCGGCTTCACCGGCGGCATCAATCTTGCCGATGAATATATCAACGAAAAAGAGAAGCACGGGCATTGGAAGGACACTGCCGTTTTGCTGCGCGGACAGGGTGTACAGGGTCTGACCGAGATGTTTTTGGAGCTGTGGCAGTTCACCTGTCAGGAAAAGCTGCATCTGTGCGACTTTTTACCCAACGAGAGTTTTCTGGCGCCGGGCTTTGTCCAACCGTATGGGGACAGCCCGCTGGATTCCTGCAATCTGGCAGAAAACGTCTATATGCAGATTCTCAACCATGCGCGCGACTATGTCTATATCACTACACCCCTATCTGATTTTGGACAACGAGATGCTCTCCGCCCTCTGCCTTGCGGCACAAAGCGGAGTGGATGTACGCATCATCACTCCCCATGTGCCCGACAAATGGTATGTTCATATGGTCACCCGCTCCTACTACCAGCAGCTGCTGAGCGCAGGGGTACGCATCTTTGAATACACCCCCGGCTTTATCCATGCCAAGATGTTTGTCAGCGACAACACCACTGCGGTGGTCGGCACCACCAATGTTGATTTCCGCAGCTTCTACCTGCACTTCGAGTGCGGCGTCGCCTTTACCTTTCTCCCATGGTTGCACAGGTACGGGATGACATCCTGAAAACCCAGAACATCTGTGAGGAAATCACCCTGCAAAAGGTGCGGTCGGTGCAAGCGCCGGTACGTGTCCTGCGCAGTCTGCTGCGCGCCTTTGCTCCGCTGATGTAAATTCATTCCAAAACTTTGGCAAATATCGTTCTCGCTTTCCCCCAACTGTGGTATAATAAAGAAAAATCCTGCTGTCATGGAGGGATGTTTCAGTGTACAGTTGCGTTAAAAGCTATGGAATCAACGGGATTGATGCCTATGCGGTCACGGTAGAAACCACACTCAGCCGCTCGATCCCTTCCTTCGATGTGGTCGGACTGCCCGATGCCGCCGTTAAGGAATCCCGCTCTCGGGTGCAATCCGCTTTGGTCCACGCCGGCTACGAACTGCCGGTTGCCAAAATCACCGTCAATCTGGCTCCTGCCAGCCAGAAGAAATCGGGTCCTGCCTTTGACCTGCCCATCTTTCTGGCGGTCATGCTTGCCTCCCAGCAGCTGGAGGCTCTGCCGGAAAAATCTGCTTTTGTCGGCGAGCTGGGTCTGTCCGGTCAACTGCGTCCCATCAACGGCGTTCTTTCGATGGCAATTCAGGCAAAAACGGACGGCATCCTCCGCCTGTATGTCCCCGAAGCAAATGCCAAAGAAGCTTCCATCGTCGATGGCTTGGAGGTCTATCCGGTTTCGGACATCGAACAGCTCTGCCGCTGCCTTTGCGGTCAGCAGGAGATTGCTCCTCTCCCCTTCGACCCGATGCTGCTGCTTGACAGCGGCAACCGCTTCACTGAGGACCTCTGTGAGGTGCGCGGACAGGGATTTGCCAAACGGGCACTGGAAATTGCCGCTGCCGGCGGACACAACCTGCTACTGATTGGACCGCCCGGCACCGGAAAAAGTATGCTTGCCAAGCGGCTGCCCACCATCCTGCCCAAACTCAGCTTTGAGGAAGCCATCCAGACCACCCGCATCTACTCGGTTGCAGGGATGCTTCCGCCCGACCACCCCATCATGAACACCCGACCGTTTCGCTCGCCGCACCACACTGTTTCCCCTGCCGGGTTGACCGGAGGCGGCTCCAGCCCGGTTCCGGGTGAAATTTCCCTTGCGCACAACGGCGTTTTGTTTTTGGACGAGCTGCCGGATTTCAGCGGCGAAGCACTGGAGGTGCTGCGCCAGCCCATCGAGGACAGCTGTGTGACCATCTCCCGCGCCTCCTCCCGCGTCACCTATCCCTGCTCGATGATGTTCGTTGCTGCCATGAACCCCTGTCCCTGCGGCTATCGCGGACACCCAAGCATCGCCTGCACCTGCTCGGAAAACGCTGTCCAGCGCTACATTTCCAAAATCTCCGGTCCCCTGCTCGACCGCATCGACCTGCACGTCGAGGTCGCACCCGTCCAGTTTCACGACCTGACCGGCAGCAGCACCGAAGAAAGCTCGGCTGTTGTCCGTGCGCGCGTAGAAAAAGCCCGTAAGCTCCAGCAGCAGCGGTTTGCCGGAGAGCCTTTCCACTGCAATGCCCGCATCCCTGCCGGAAAATTGCAGCACTACTGCCCGCTCAGCGGCGAAGCACTGGAATTTTTGCGCCGCTCCTTCGAAAACCTCGGGATGACCGCCCGTGCTTATGACCGTGTAGTCAAGGTCGCCCGCACCATCGCCGACCTTGCCGGCGAAGAAACCATCGGACGCACCCAGATTGCCGAAGCGCTTGCCTATCGCACCCTTGACCAGAAATACTGGTACGAAAACCGAAACTGCTAAATCCCATCTGAAAAGGAGAGCTTCCCATGCTCAAAGTCGACCTGATCACCGTCGGAAAATTAAAAGAGGATTATCTGCGCCGCGCTTGCGAAGAATATCAAAAGCGGCTGGGCGCCTTTGTCAAATTACAGATCATCGAACTGCCCGAAGGCAAAATGCCGCAGGACCCTTCCGCTGCGCAGATCGAAAGCTGCCTTGCACAGGAGGGACAGAGCATCCTGTCCAAAATCCCTGCACAGTCCTTTGTGGTTGCCATGTGCATCGAAGGACAGATGCTTTCCTCCGAGCAGCTTGCCGAAACCGTTTTGCGCCAGCAGACCGGCGGCATCAGCCAGATGAGCTTTATCATCGGCGGCTCCTGGGGATTGGACCCTGCGGTCAAGCAGCGAAGCCATCTCAAGCTGTCGATGTCCCGCATGACCTTCCCGCATCAGCTTGCCCGCGTCATGCTGCTTGAACAGATTTATCGTGCGTGCAGCATCAATAACCACAGCAAATACCATAAATAGCCGCAACTGTCTACAAAAGCAAAAAATGCACAAAACTTCTACCTGTTTTTGTCTGATATTTCTTCACCCTTCCAAAACCGCTTCGGGTGTTTTTTGCTTGCAATCAGGTTAGTTTATGATATAATAAAACTGTTATGTAGATTTTTTACCAAATAAGAGGTGAGTTTTTTGAAGCCTGACCCATTAGGTTTTCCGACATACAGCAAAACAAAAGCGTTGGGGACAGGCTTTACGGCGGTTCTGTCCTCAAAATAGGAGGGGCGCCTGTGCTCAATTTTTATAAAACAATAGATGGAAAAGTTTCTCAGATTCATGCAGTCGAGGACGGCTGCTGGGTCTGTGCAATTTGTCCGACCGAGCCTGAGGTCCGCTATCTGGTGGACGTTTTGGGTTTGGAGCAGGACTTTGTGCGCGCGGCTTTGGACGAAGAGGAAAGCTCCCGTGTTGAATCGGAAGAGGAGCAGACACTGGTCATCGTGGACGTGCCGACAGCAGAGCGACAGGATGAGGAAAAAACGGTGGTCTATTCCACCATGCCAATGGCAATCATCACCAACAACCGCTTCATCACCACCGTCTGCCTGCGCGAAAATGCGGTCATCTCTGAACTCAGCCAGGGTTTAGTCAAGAATATCCAGACCCATCTGCGCACACAATTTTACTGAACATCCTGCTGCGCATCGCAACGCGATTCTTGCAGTACTTAAAACAGATCGATAAAATTTCCTACACAACTGAAAACTTGCTGCACAAAACCATGCGAAATAAAGAGCTGATCCAGATTTTGGGACTGGAAAAATCGCTGGTTTATTTTTCGACCTCGTTAAAATCAACCGAAGTAACTCTGGAAAAGATTTTGCGCGGTCGCATCATCAAGCTCTATGATGCGGACGAAGAGCTTTTGGAGGACGTCATCATCGAGGTCAAACAGGCGATCGAAATGTGCTCGATTTACTCCAACGTCCTTTCCAACACCATGGATGCCTTTGCCTCCATCATCAACAACAATATGAATATCGTGATGAAGACGCTGACTGCGCTGACCATGGTCATGGCGCTGCCAAACATCGTCTTCGGTCTTTACGGTATCAACGTCAACGACCTTCCTCTTCCATACTTCTGGTTCGTTGTCAGCACCGCCATCGTATTGATGTTGGTATGTACCCTGATTTTCTGGAAAAAGGGCATGTTTAAATAGCTTGAAAATAACCCAAAAAGCCACACGACCGGCAAAAGCAAAGTTTCTCCGGTCCATGCAGAAATAGATAGACAGAACAGCCGGTAGTATTTTTTGTTTTTGTGAAATACTAAATTGTGCTGTGCGGTCAGGTCGTTCGGGAGCCTGTCCGCTTAAAAATGCAAATTAAGGGGAGTCTGCCTTGGAAAAATATATCATCAACGGACCAAGCACCCTCCACGGTGAAGTGGAGATCAGCGGAGCCAAAAATGCCGCGGTCGCAATCATCCCTGCGACTGTACTGGCGCAGGATGTCTGCGTCATTGAAAACGTACCCAATATCAGTGATGTCACCATCCTGTTTCAGATATTAAAGGACCTGGGCGCACAGGTGCGCTATCTTGCCAAAAACACCGTCGAAATCGACACCCGCAACATCACCGAGCCGGTCGTGCCTTACGAATCGGCGCGGCATTTGCGTGCATCCTATTATTTCCTAGGCGCATTTTTAGGACGCTTTGGGCAGGCGCACGTTTCCCCTCCGGGCGGATGCAACTTTGGCGTGCGTCCCATCGACCAGCACATCAAGGGCTTTGAGGCGCTGGGTGCCACTGTCACCACCGATTACGGCTTTATTAACGCCACCAGCGAAGAAATGTTCGGTTCCCACATCTATCTGGATGTGGTTTCGGTGGGTGCTACGGTCAACATCATGCTGGCAGCCGTGCGTGCAAAGGGACTGACCATCCTGGAAAATGCCGCCAAAGAGCCACACATCGTTGACCTTGCAAACTTCTTAAACTCCATGGGTGCGGACATCCGCGGAGCCGGCACCGACGTCATCAAGATTCACGGGGTCGATTTGATGCACGGCACGACCTATCCAATTATCCCGGACCAGATTGAAGCCGGCACCTATATGACCATGACCGCTGCCGCCGGCGGAGAGGTCCTCATCAAAAACGTCATTCCAAAACATCTGGAGGCAATCACCGACAAGCTGATTCAAGCTGGTTGTGAAATTGAAGAATACGATGATTCCATTCTGGTGCGCCGCACTGGAAAGCTTGTCAAGACCAATATTAAGACCCTGCCCCACCCCGGCTTCCCCACCGACATGCAGCCCCAGATCACCACCCTGCTTGCCATCGCACAGGGAACGAGCATCGTGACTGAAGGGGTGTGGGACAACCGCTTCAAATATGTCGATGAACTGCACCGCATGGGTGCAAAGATTCAGGTGGACGGCAAGGTTGCCGTTGTGGAAGGTGTGGAGCAGCTGTCGGGTGCGCACGTCAAAGCGTTGGACCTGCGCGCCGGCGTCGCACTGGTTCAGGCAGCCCTGAGCGCAAAGGGCACCTCCGAGATCGAGGACATCCACTGGGTCGAGCGCGGTTATGAAGACCTGGTTGGCAAATTGCAGGGCTTGGGTGCGGATATCCGCAAGGTGACCATTCCCGACGCTGCTTTTGCTAAAAACGCCTAAAGGACAAAAAGGAGGGCAAAACCCTCCTTTTTTTTGAACACTGTCTTGTATGATTTGTAGAAATAATTCTTTTATAAAACAGCATAATGCTGTATTTTTTCCCTAATTTTTCCTGTTTTTGTTGAAAACCACTGCGTTTTCAGTGGAAATATTGTGAAAATATTTGAAAATACCCCTAGGATTTTTTTTTCTGCAAAGATGCTATAATAAGAATACAAGTTCAATCTTACCGATAAAGAAAGAAGGGTACTCATCGTGCATTTTGCATTTCTGGGCTGGTCGATCACCAACATGATCTCGCTGGCAATCTATATCGTTTCTGCCTTTGCTTTTTACAAGCTGGCAAAGCTGCGCTGCTTAAATAACGCCCGGCTTGCCTTCATTCCCTTTTTCAGCCTCTATATCATCGGCTACATCGGTGACACCCTCAAATACAACACAGCACCCTTCAACCGCTATCTCAGCGACATCCCGCTGGCATACGCACTGCCGCTGTTGTCCATCTTTTCTCCGGTCGCCTACGCAGTCCCTCTGCTGGGTGGTTTGGTCAGCTCACTGCTCAGCCTGCTGGTTTATCTCGGTCAGGTGCTGGTTTATCTGTTCGTTTTCCAGCAGTATGCGCCGCAGAACAAATTTTTATTCACCATCCTTTCGCTGATTCCGGTGGTCGGTCCACTGCTGATTCTGTATGCAACCAGAGGATACCGCTGCTAATTTTGTTATCTCTAAATGATAAAACACCATATAAAACCCAAAATACAGAAAGGCTCCGCCGTTTGGCGGAGCCTTTCTGTATTGCTATGGTTGAGTTTTTAATCCACAAAATCTGTAAACTTATAGGAGTACAGCTTTTCGCGCACATCCTCCGAGATTTCACGGAAAACTTTTTGAAACTTACAGCACTGTCCCTTTTTTCGGGTGCAGGCATATTCCCCTGTTATGCAGCGGTTCAGGGTATATCTCCCTTCAATGGTTTCAATGACCTCGCCCAGCGAGATCTCATCAAGCGGTCGTCCGATCTCATAACCGCCCTGGGTACCTTTAAAGGAACGGATGATCCCCGCTGCCACCAGCTTGCGCAGTATCTTTAAGGAAAAGCGCAGGGTCACTCCTGTCATCTCAGAGATTGTTTTTGCATCCAGGCGCTTATTGCTCTGCGCCAGCACCTGAACGATCCTGACTGCATAATCGGCTTCCAAAGTAATATGCACGTCGTTCACCTCACACTTCTTCGCCGTATCGATTGACCGGTCTAACCTTACCTTTTTAGTATATAATACCCTGTATCAGTTGTCAAGCCAAAAGATTTTACAAAGCTTGCATCTGCTTTTCTCGTACTTTTCCATTTTTCATCCTCGCCAAAAGTAAATTTCTCTCCTTTGCCGCCGAATACCAGCAAAAATACCTGTAAAATTCATAAAAAGTTTAAGATTTTTGTCGAAAAAGTGGTAGAATAGAGTCAACAGGTAAAGTGCCTGCTACATTTTATGAAGGAGTGACAAATGATGAACACAAACATTTCTTTGGAAAATCTCAATCAGTTCGAACAGGGATTTGACACCAATCCCACCAATGCTCTTGCGATGAATGCGGTTGTCAGCAACGGCATCAACGCGGTTGCCACCAACTACCAAACAGAGCGTAGGGTCACTCATGAATTTTCCTTGAGCTTAAAACAGGGCAAGGTCACCAACCAGAAAAAGAGCGGTCGCTGCTGGATGTTTGCAGCCCTCAACTGCCTGCGTTTTCAGGTGATGCACAAACTGAATCTGGAAAACTTTGAACTTTCCCAGAGCTACACCCTGTTCTATGATAAACTGGAAAAATCCAACTACTTCCTGGAAAGCATTCTGGAGACTCTGGATGAGCCAAGCAACGGCAGATTGATCTCCCATCTGGTTTCTGCTCCGCTCAACGACGGCGGTCAGTGGGATATGCTGTGCAACCTTATCAACAAGTACGGTCTGGTTCCAAAAGCTGCCATGCCGGAGAGTGTAATCTCCTCCGCCACCCAGGAGATGAACAGCTACATGACCGAAAAGCTGCGCGAGTTTGCCTGCATCCTGCGCAAAGCTCACAAGGACGGAGCCAGCATCGAACAGCTGCGCCAGCAGAAGGAAGAGATGCTTGCCACCATCTACAATATGCTGTGCATCAGCTCTGGGCAAACCGCCAAAGAACTTTGACTTTGAATACCGCGACAAGGACGGCAACTTCCATCGCGACTGCGGTCTGACTCCAAAGAGCTTCTATGACAAGTACATCGGCGTCAACGTCAACGATTACATCAGTCTCATCAACGCTCCGACCGAGGACAAACCGTTCTTTAAATCCTACAGTGTCAGCTACCTGGGCAACGTCAAAGAAGGTCGCCCAGTCAAATATGTCAACCTGCCAATCGAAGAGCTGAAGAAGGCTGCCATCGCGCAGATGCAGGACGGCGAACCGGTTTGGTTCGGCTGTGACGTCGGCAAACGCGGCTCCCGCACCGGTGGCATCCTGGATTTGGACATCTATGATTTGGACGGTCTGTTCGGCACCCACTTTGGCATGAACAAAGCAGAGCGTCTGGAATACGGACAGAGCCAGATGACCCACGCGATGGTATTCCAGGGCGTCAACCTCGACGAAAACGGCAATCCAAACCGTTGGCGCGTAGAAAACAGCTGGGGTGAAGATGCCTGCAAGGACGGATACTATGTTATGAGCGACCGCTGGTTCGAGGAATACACCTACCAAATCGTGGTCAATAAAAAGTATCTGCCAAAAGAAGTGGTTGAAATTTTTGAAAGTGAACCAATCATGCTCGAGCCATGGGACCCAATGGGCTCGCTGGCTAGATAAAGGCAGTTAAAACAAAAACACATCAGGAGGAATTCCCATGAACCTTGTCACCGAACATCTGACAATCCGCGAGCTGCGCATGGAGGATTTGGAGCAATTTGACCGGCTGGGAAATTCCGACTTCGTCCTGCAATATCTGTGTATGTTCAAGATGGACCGCGAAGGCTCCCGAAACTACCTGCAACAGATGATTGCCAACAAAAGGATTTTGCCATTGCCAGCAAAGAGGATGACCGGCTGATTGGCAAAATCCACATCGACGAGGACCGCCTGCGCTATGATGTCAACTCCATCGACCTTGCCTATTGGCTGGGAGAGGAGTACACCCGCAAAGGGTATATGACCGAAGCGCTCACCGCCTTCATCGACTACCTGTTTTCGGTCAAGCACTACGACTCCATCTCGGCGCAGGTGCTGGCTCCCAACGTTGCCTCTCAAGCCCTGCTGCGCAAGCTCGGCTTCCGGCAAGAGGGCTACCTGCATCGGGCGCTGCGGTATAACGATGTTGTCTATGACAATGTGCTGTTCTCGCTGCAAAGGGATGAAATCTCCCCACTATAAAATCAAACAAAAAAGATGCAGACGTTTGTCTGCATCTTTTTTTTTTTATCCACTAATCCAAGAAATCCTTGAGGCGTTTGCTGCGGCTTGGATGGCGCAGCTTTCTGAGTGCCTTGGCTTCAATCTGGCGGATACGCTCACGGGTGACGTTGAATTCCTTGCCAACCTCTTCGAGGGTGCGGTTTCTGCCGTCCTCCAAACCAAAACGCAGCTCCAGCACCTTCTTCTCCCTTGGGGTCAAGGTAGACAGAACATCCTCCAGTTGCTCCTTGAGCAGGGTGTGGAGGCAGCATCTGCCGGAGCCGGTGCATCCGAATCTTCGATGAAATCGCCCAGATGGCTGTCCTCCTCTTCGCCGATTGGTGTTTCCAGCGAAACCGGCTCCTGTGCCACGCGCATGATTTCTCTAACCTTATCGATTGGCATATCCAGTTCTTCTGCGATTTCCTCTGCTGTCGGATCGTGTCCGTTTTTATGCAGCAGCTGGCTGGAAACCTTTTGACCTTGTTGATGGTTTCCACCATGTGTACCGGGATACGGATGGTCCTTGCCTGGTCGGCAATCGCACGGGTGATTGCCTGACGAATCCACCAGGTCGCATAGGTGGAGAATTTAAATCCCTTTGGTGTGGTCAAATTTCTCCACCGCCTTAATCAGCCCCAGGTTCCCCTCCTGAATCAAATCCAAAAACAGCATGCCACGGCCTACATAGCGTTTCGCGATGCTGACTACCAGTCGAAGGTTCGCTTCCGAAAGACGCTTTCTGGCATAAGGGTCCCCCTTTGCCATCCGCTCTGCCAGCTCGATCTCCTCTTCGGGAGTCAGTAGCGGTACGCGACCGATTTCCTTCAAATACACCTTGACCGGGTCGTCGATACTGATACCCTCAACCGACAGCAGTGCATCGTCATCCTCGTCGTGTTCGCCATCAAAATCCTTGCCGTCCAAATCGGACAGGTCGATGTCGTCCACGATGTCGATGTTCAGCGATTCCAGTGTGTCATACAGCTTGTCCACCTTTTCCACATCGAAATCCAACTGCTCCAGCGCATCGTTGATCTCTCTTGTTGTCAGCTTGCCATTGGCTTTTCCGCTTTCGATCAGGCTGCGGATCACTGCCTTTTTGTCCTTTACTGCCAAACTAACTCCTCCTGTTTTTCTTTGCCGCCAGCTGTTTGACATACTCGCCCAAGTCGTTGTCATCCATCTGGGCAACTTCCCTTTCCGTTTTTACACTTCTATGCTCGATCCACCGAGCGATATAATCCCCAGCGTCTGCTCGTCGCACCGCTGCGATGGTGCCGTCGCCATGATTGCCGAAATCCTTCCCATCAGCTCCGGGGACAGCTGCGACGACAGGTCAATCATCTCCACCGTCTGTCCCTGCTCCAAGCGCTGGCTCAGTGCCAGATAGAGCTGGCGGTTGATGTCGGTAACAAAATCCTGCTCGCTCACCCGGTTGCTGACCTGCGGGTAGGAGTCCGGGTTTTTCATCAGGCAGAACAGCACCCCTTCCTCCGCCATTGCGTAGCGAAGGTTGGTGCGGCGCTGCAGGTCATCCTTTGCCGCTGCCATCCTGCCGATATAGATATTGGTGTCCGCCCGCTGTTGCTTGCTCTGGCGATAGGACTCTCGCTTGTCCAGATTTTCAATCTGTGCCTTGATGGCTTGCGGCGAGATTGCCAGCTCGTTTGCCGTCTGGGTGATATAGACCTCCCGCTCTACCGGGTTGCGGATGCCGGCAAACAGCTTGCACGCCTCCTTGAGGTATCCCACCTTGCCGTCCGCCTGTGCGGTGTCATGGGTGGTGCGCAGCTTGCTCAGCTCAAACTCCACCGGGTTGCGGCTGTTGTCCAGCAGCATGGCAAAGCGCTCGGTTCCATATTTTTGATGAACTCGTCCGGGTCCTTTGCACCGGTCATCGACAGCACACTGACCTTGACGCCGACCTCATCAAAAATATTCATCGCCCTCTTGGTGGCTGCCTGTCCCGGTCCGTCCGAATCGTACGCCAGCACCACCCGCTCGGCATACTGGGAAATCAGCCTTGCCTGCTCCTCGGTCAGCGCAGTGCCCAAAGTTGCCACCGCGTTGTCAAAGCCCGCCTGATGGATGGCAATGACGTCCATATACCCCTCTGCCAAAATCAGACCCGGGCGCTTGGAGGTTTTGGCAAAGTTGAGGGCAAACAGGGTCTTGCTCTTTTTAAAGACCGGCGTATCGCTGGAGTTTAGATACTTGGCTCCCCTTTGTCGTCCAGCGCCCTACCGCCAAAGGCGACCACATTGCCCCGCAGGTCGATGATCGGAAAGATGACGCGGTTGGAAAAGCGGTCGTGCGGTCCGTATTTTCCTTTGGTCACCACATTGGCTTCCAGCATATCGTTGTCCGAAAAACCCTTGGTGCGCAGGTGGTTGAGCAGTCCGTCCCAGCCTGCCGGTGCATAGCCCAATCCAAAATGACGGATGGTCTTGCGGTCCCTGCCGCGGCTGATGAGGTACTCATACGCCTGTCTGCCCTGTTCGGACATCAGGCAGGAATGGAAAAACCGTGCAGACTCGCGGTTGATTTCCAGCACCCGCTTTTTCAGCATCGAACGTTCGTCCGACTGGTCGCTGTCCATCGGCAGCTCCAGCCCGCAGCGGTCCGCCAGCAGCTTGACCGCCTCCATATACTCCAGATTTTCGATGCGGCGGATGAAGGTAATCACATCGCCTCCCGCTCCGCATCCGAAGCAGTAGAAAGACTGATTCTGCGGATAGACATAAAAAAGAAGGGCTCTTTTCCGAGTGGAAGGGACACAGTCCCACCAGGTAGCGCCCTTTTTTCTTTAAGGGCAGATAGCCGGAAACGATCCGCTCCATATCACAGCTCTGTTTGAGCTGCTGGATAAACAGTTCTGGCAACATCCTGCCGCCCTCCTTTCCAGATGATCTCCCTTACCTTTTGAAAGGAAATTCCCTTTTTCCCCTTCTATATACTATATACTGAAAAAAGACGAAATTCCTTCTGTAATTTTAATTTTTTATGCGAACTTATCCGCAAAATGGTCGAAACGTTCCTCCACCACCTGCGGAACAATCAAAGCCGCGCTCAGTTCGGTGACTTCTTTGATAAAGCGCTCGCTCTCATCCTTTTTAAACAGCACTTTCATGCTGACCACCGCTCCAAAATCGGTGTCCTCCACCCGGCAAACATAGTTTGGCAGCAGATAGTTGACCTTTCCGTAAAAGGAGTAGTCCATCTGCATCTCCAGTAACACGCAGGTGGTCATCAGTTTGCGGGAGGCAGCATCAACAGCAATCTTGGCTCCGTGGGAATAGGCGCGCACCAGGCCGCCCGCGCCCAGCAGAATCCCGCCGAAATAGCGGGTCACTACCACCGCCACATCGACCAGACCCTCTTTTTTCAATGCAGTCGAGCATCGGCACACCGGCAGTCCCCTGCGGCTCTCCGTCGTCCGAGTAACGTTTAATCCCTGTTGCGCAGGATGTAGGCATAGGTGTTGTGGGTGGCATCCCGGTGCTGCTGACGCACCTGCGCAATCCACGCCTGTGCCTCCTCCTCGGTCTGCACCGGCGCGATTGCTCCGATAAAACGGGATTTGCGCTCGACAAATTCATCCTCTGCCGGAGCATAGATGGTTACATATTCCTGCATAAGCCTTCCCTCCGCCTGATTTTGATTTTATCCCCGTGTTTTTGCAACAAGGGGATAGCAAAAAGGCAATGCAGCAGTCTGTTTTTCTGATGCATTGCCTTGTGAGCGTAAAGTTCTGAACCTATTTGTTATTGAGACCGAAACGTTTGTTGAAACGATCTACACGACCGCCGGTATCAACCAGTTTCTGTCTGCCTGTGAAGAAAGGATGACACTTTGAACAAATTTCAACGCGCAGATCCTTTTTTGTAGAACGGGTTTCAAATTCTGCACCACGCACATCTGATAACGGTTGGCTCATACTTTGGATGGATTCCCTGTTTCATCTTAGCTAGTCACCTCTTTCTGAAAATCATAAGATAACAAAATACATACTACCACATCACAGTCAAAAAAGCAAGTCTTTTTCCCCTGTATCCAACAAAAAATTTGGATTCAATCACCTGCTGCATCGACTGATTCGGTGCATTTTGAAAACTTTATGCCTCTGTCTTTTTCATACTTGACAAGCCAGAAAAATCTGTTATACTCTAAGTGTACTACTTAAACTAATACACTTCATACAGATAGATTTGGGAGGTGAAGAAATGATCCAGATTGATTTGCAAAAGTCGGGTCCCCCTCTATGAGCAGCTTCAGGAACAGATCATCCGTCTGTCGATGCTGGGGATTCTGGACGAAAATCAGCAGCTGCCATCGGTGCGCGCGCTGGCGCGCGAGGTGGGTGTCAACCCCAACACCGTTGCAAAAGCTTATCAGCAGCTGGAGCAACAGGGCATCATCTACACCGTATCGGGAAGGGGCAGCTTTGTTTCACCGGATGTCCTTTCCCTGCAATCGCTGCGGCAGGCAGCCTTGCAGGAGGTTTTGGACGCTGTGGACAAGGCGTTGAGCCGCGGCGTATCCCCGCAGCAGCTGCTCGACGCCATCTGCCAACAGCTGGACTCCCTTTCACCCTGCAACCAAGGAGGTACCCAAGATGATTAAAACGGTTTCTCTTACCAAAACCTTCGGTCCGACCACCGCTTTGGAAAATCTGTCCACCACCATCGCGTCAGGCAGCATCTACGGTCTGGTCGGCTCCAACGGCGCCGGCAAATCCACTCTGCTGCACCTGCTGGCAGGCATCTACCGTCCCACCAGCGGCAACATTGAAATCGACGGTCAGCCGGTCTATGAAAATTCGGCGTGCAAACAGCAGATTTTCTTCATCCCCGATGAAATTTATCAGCAGCCGGGCGCTTCGATGGAAAGCATGGCAAAACTGTACGCCTGCCTGTATACCCAGTGGTCACAGCAGCGGTACGAACAGCTGGTGCAGCGTTTCCCCATCGACCCCAAGCGCAAGCTGTCCACCTGCTCGAAGGGGATGCGCCGTCAAATCGCCATCATCCTCGGCATGAGCTGTATGCCCAAATACCTGCTGCTGGATGAAGCATTCGACGGGCTTGACCCGGTCATCCGCGTCGCTGTACGCAAGCTGATTTCGGACGATGTCATCGAACGAGGCACCACCGTCTTGATTGCCTCCCACAACCTGCGGGAGCTGGAGGATTTGTGCGACCAGGTCGGTCTGCTGCACGGCGGACACATCCTGTTCCAACGGAGTTGGACCAGCTGCGCTGCGACTTTGCCAAAATCCAGTTTGCCGCCCGTCCGCTGCCTTCCCGCGAACAGCTTGCCCAACTGTTCCCCATCATCTCCATGCACAGCAGCGGCAGCATTGCAGAGATGGTGGTCCGCGGCAACGCTGCACAGATTCAGCAGAAGCTGTCAGTCTTTCACCCGCTGCTGTGTGAAACGGTACCGCTGACGCTGGAAGAAATTTTTATCACAGAAATGGAGGCTGTCGGCTATGACTATAACAACGTCATCTTCTAATTCTCGCTCCCGTCCATCCGGCAGATTGTTCGACCACCAGTTTTTGAGCTGTACCGCACCGTAGTCAAACAGAACCTCATCCCCATGGGAATGTATCTGGTTGCCCTGCTGCTGACTGCCGTGCTGCCCGATTACTCCTCTGCCTCGCAGGTCGATATGAGCATCGTCACCCCGAACAGCCTGCACCCTCGCGTTTCCTCCTTTGCCTTCTGTACGCTGGGCTTTGTCGTGCCGGTCCTGCTGGCAGCCATGCTGTTCCACTATCTGCACACCCGTCTTTCGGTGGATTTCTACCACGGGATGCCGATATCTCGTGACCGCCTGTTTTTCACCCGCTACTTTGCAGGGCTTACCTTCCTGCTGCCTCCTCTGCTGATTTGCAAGGTGCTGTCCCTGTCCATTCAGTTGGCTTTCTATCATTCTGTCCTTTCTCCAATCACCCTGTTGTCCATCCATCTCCAGGATTTTCTGTTTTGGGCTGTCCTGTACAGCTCCATTTTCACCATCTCCTGCATGGTGGCAGTCACCTCCTCGAATACCATCGAGAGCATCCTCTATTCCGCTGCCCTCAATGGCGCCGGTTCGGTGATTCTGTCTATGTTCATCATCTTTTCCGGCTCTCTTTATGGCTCCGCCCATTACAGTGTCGCCGCGCCTGCCAGCTTGCTCTCCCCCTATGCTATGATGGCATATTATATGAATCATTATTCCTACACCCCGCTTCCAGACGACAACCATTGGTTGATTGGAATGTTGATCTGGCTGGTTTTGGGCTTTGCTGCTCTGATGCTTGCGCTGCATCTCTACCGCCGCTTCCACAGCGAGTGGGCGCAGCAGTGGGGTAGACAAACCATCTTCACCCAAATCATGAAAATTCTGGCAGGAATGTTGATGATGTTCCTGGTCTTCGGCATCCAGTTTTTGACGATCCGGTCACCAACGCCCTGCTGGGCTGTCTGGTGGGCGCACCACTCGGCTTCCTGCTGGTAGAGGGCGTCACCGGAAAAGGCTTTTCCAAGCTGCGCAACAATGGACGCAGCATTGCCCTTTGATGGCGCTGTGTCTAATCGTTCCCATCTTTTTTGTCACCGACGGCTTTGGTCAGGTCTACCGAATTCCGACAGAGGAAAAGATTCAACACCTCTCCTTCCGAATGGCAACCGGACCCAGCCGCTATTCCTCCTACACCGGGTGGATGATAAAGGAATCTGGCACGGCAATTTCGCCACTCCCAAAAGCACCTTGACCTCGGAATCTGCAAAGAAGCTGGTTCTTCAGCTCCACCGGAATGGACTGGACCTAAAAGACTACGCCGGTCAGACCTCATCGTTCTATGAAATCACCTATTCTCTGGAGCCAAACGGTCATAAACTGAGCCGCAGGTATCCAATCAGCGCCCACGACCTTCCGCTGCTCGAGCAAATCTATTGCGAACCGGAAGTGATTCAAAGCAGCGAACCGGTCTTTTTCTATCAGCCCGAGCTGCTCGAGCAGGTGACCCTTTACAACGCCATCGGCAGCCGTATCGGAACGGTCGACACCGACCAATATGAAGCCCTGCTTCAGGCAATTCGCGAAGACCTGATGACCATGACCGCCGACCGCCTCTTCGACTATTCTGCCGACTCCTTCTGCGGTTACCTGGAATTTGGTGTCAAGGAATACGATGAAAGTCTTCGGCAAAATCTTGAGCTGCGCGAACAGCTGCAAAAGCTGCCCTATGGAAGCTCCAAGCTGATTCTGCGCTCCTCTTATCAAAAAACGCTGAAACTTCTGGAATCGTTCGGTCTGAATCTTGAGCAGCCCTCCACCAAGGTTCAATCTCTGGTTGTGACAATGCCAACCATGGAGGACATTGATTTGGACCCTACACTCTACATCACCAGCGACCTGGAGGATTATGCCGAATCCATCGAGCGCTCCAATCTCAAATGGAGCATCACCGACCCAGAGTTGATTGAGCAGATTCTGGCAGCTTCCAGCCCGAACCGCACCTCGATGAGCTGCAATCGACTCTATCTGCAAACGGATTCCACAGAAGTTCCGGTACGCGGCGCACTGTTCATCGAAAACCGCCTTCTGCTTTCCATCTTAAAGGACAGCGAATTCCAGCTGCCTTATCTGCTTTCCCCTTCCGAATACAGCGACGACCTGTATCCACTTTTAAATCCAAACGTCTATAAAGATGCTCTCTATGAAAAAGGCGCCGAGCAGTCGATGCAGATGCTCTTTGACGTTTCTGAAAATATCAGCGTTGCAGAGTTTGCCCGCAACAATCATCTGGACTGGTTTACCGGAAAACACCGGAACAGCTGGATGCGATGGAGCGCACCGCTCTGTGTTCCCCGGACAACACCCTCGTCTTTTATAACACGCTGATTGGTTACTAATTTTTGACATCCACGATTCATCCATAAAACACGGCTTTCACCAATTTGTTTTTGGGGAAAGCCGTTTTTCCTGTGTCCAAAATGGCAGCTGCATTTTTCAGAATAAATTCTTGAAAAAAAGCACACAACTTGCTATGATAAACTTAATAAGCAGAAATATTAAGACTGATAAAAAAAGGAGGATGGTTGAATGAATAAGCAACCCAAAATTTATTTTGCCTATGGAAGCAATCTGAACCTGGAGGACATGAAGGTGCGGTGTCCCACTGCCCGCCTGCTGGGTGCTGGACGCGCCGAAGGACATGAGCTGATGTTCCGCGGACACACCGGGTGCCTCCTTCCTCACCGTTGTGCCCAGTCCCGACCACTTTGTTCCCATCGCTGCCTTTGAGGTGTATGAGGAGGACATCCGCGCACTGGACGACTACGAGGATGTGCAGGACAACATCTACCGCACCGAAACGATGACCTTCTCCATCGAAGGACACGGAGAGGTTGAAGGCTTCTGGTATGTGATGAATGGCGGGGACAAGCTGCCGCCGACCCAGAGATACTGGGACACCGTCGTGCAGGGCTACAAGGATTTCCACTTTGATGTAAAGCTGCTGGAAGAAGCGCTGACTAAACACACATATAAAAAAGGCGATGAAAATTCATCGCCTTTTTTTTAATGGATTTAATTTGTCAATTAGCTTCTGGCAGCGCCGTCTACCGAGAGGATTTCCCCGGTGATATAGCTTGCCATATCGCTTGCCAGGAAGAGGAATGCGTTTGCAATATCCTCCGGCTCACCGACGCGGCGCAGCGGGATGGTTGCAATCAGAGGCTTAATCATATTCTCCGGCAGAGCCGCTACCATGTCGGTGCGGGTAACGCCCGGTGCAACGCCGTTGACACGGATGTTGCTTGGACCCAGCTCTCTTGCCAGCGACAGGGTCATACCGTTGACGGCAAATTTGCTGGTTGGATAACCGACACCGGATGGCTGACCGGAGATGCTGACCATCGAACTGGTGTTGAGGATGACGCCGCCGCCCTGTGCACGCATAATCTTAACTGCCGGCTGGATGGCATTGAACAGTGCGTTTACGTTGAGGTTCATAATACCTGCAAAATCCTCCGGCTGGTAGTCCTCCAGCTTGGTGCTCTGGGATACACCGGCGTTGTTGACCAGAATATCCAGTCTGCCGTACTTTTCGCCGACCTTGGCGATGGCTTGCTCCATCTCTTCGGAATCGGTCAGGTTTGGCCACATTCCTTCTACGACCCAATCCGGGTTCTCTGCTTTGAGCGACTGGACAGCTTTATTGACCGATTCCTCTTTCGAGCCAAACAGAACGACCTTTGCTCCATTTTCCAGATATTTTTTAACGATGGCGTATCCGATTCCTCTGGTTCCTCCGGTTACGACTGCTACACGATCTTTTAACAACATCATTTGATTTTCCTCCCGTTTTCCAAATAAATTATCTTGTTTTTCTTCTCTATATATAAATATTTTATTGACATTGACTATATTATACTCTATTGTTAAAATAAAGTCAATTCAAATTCTGGACTTCCTTCCAAAATCCTCTTTCTTTTTTTTGTAAAACGCTTGACCTTCCCCTATAAAAACTGCTATAATAAGTAATAGTATACGGCGTGCTTCCTTTTTGAGGAAAGCGGTTGCTTTTGCACTCTGCCGCAACCTTTGTGGATAAAGCAGTTCGCTCCACCTCGGTCACCTCGCCGTGTAAAAATCAGAGGTCATTTGCGGATATGGCGGAATTGGCAGACGCGCTAGATTTAGGCTCTAGTGGTACCCCGTGCAGGTTCAAGTCCTGTTATCCGCACCAGACTGAGTCTGGACGCAGTTCGCGTTCGGACTCTTTTCTTTTATCCAACTGAATCTGCACGCGTTGGCAGCGACACCTTTTTTCCCGCACGATTTCGTGTCTGAGTCTGGACGCAGTTCGCGTTCGGACTCTTTTCTTTTATCCAAATGAGCGACTCGTGTTTCAGCCGATCCAAACTGACCAACCTTCCCCAAATCTCAGCAGATAAGTTTTGCTTTGCAGCAGTTCGTGTGCCGCGATTTTTTCACAGAGGGCTTCCCCCTATAATGAGTGTGCGCTCTTTTTCCTCTGCTAAAATAGCTATCCCGAACTTTTTGATGAAACGGAGGTTTTTCCATGATTTTGCAAACCGAACGCCTGCTCCTGCGGGAGATGACTCAGGAGGATTTTCCTGCCCTGTGCCGCATCCTTCAAGACGAACAGACGATGTACGCCTACGAAGGTGCCTTCAGTGACAGCGAAGCGCAGGTATGGCTGGACCGCCAGCTGGAGCGATACCGTCAGCTCGGCTTTGGTCTTTGGGCGGTCATCCTCAAACAAACCGGCGAAATGATTGGTCAATGCGGCTTGACCATGCAGCCGTGGAAAGGTCAGGAGCTTCTGGAAATCGGGTACCTCTTCAACCGCTCCTACTGGCACTGCGGCTATGCCACCGAAGCGGCGCAGGCGTGCAGGCAGTATACCTTTGAAACCCTTGGGGCAGATGAGGTTTGCTCCATCATTCGGGACACCAACACCGCCTCTCAGCAGGTTACCCTGCGAAACGGGATGCATAAGGCAGATCGGATGGTCAAGCACTACCGCGGAGTGGATATGCCGCACGACCGCTATGTGGTGTTCCGCACACCTCTTTTAGAAGAACAATAAAAGCAGCAGAAAAAGACAGTCCCTGCGGGTCTTTCGACCGCAAAGGCCTGTCTTTTTGGGATCATATAAGGGGGAAAGGGCGGTGTCCCCAAAGCCGCAAGGGACGCTTCGCCCCCTCAAAAGGAGAATACGAATTGATTGCAGGCATTTGCTTTATTAAATCAAACAGTAGCTGCCTTTCATACCCCCTATACTAATCCACCTCACCCGTTTTGTCAAGCTATTTTATAGTAAATGCTTTATTTTCTGCATTTTCCCCAAACAAATCTCCACTTTCCTGTGGATAAGGCAATATCCCTTTGGAAAGATTCTCTTCCCAAAAGTGAACAAACAGACACAGTGCCAATAGGTCTGCACAGCCTCCCGGACTGATGTTCCGCTCAATCATCCGAGCATCCAGCTCCTGCAACAGATGATGCTCCAGACGCCCTTTTTGCAGCAGATGGTCTGCCTGCTGCTGCATCCATTTTAATGTCTGTAAATCCGAGCGGGTCAACACGTTGGTGTCCTCGACGGAGGTCATCAGCTGCAACAGTGCATACAGCGCCGCATCGTTGCAGCTCTCTCCTCGTTTGAGTGCAGCTTGCAGGGCGGGCAATCCCAGCTGCATCACCGAAGGGAAGCCACGCTCGGCTTCTCCCCGAATCCCGACGATGCCGTGCTGACAGTACAAGTGCTCCCCGTAGGAGCAAGGCGAGCGGAGTCCCCGGTCAAGCTGTACAAAATCATCACACAAGCCCTTGCACAAAGCCGCACAGCCTTCCGCCAATCTTGTGCGGGAGTACCCTCCCTCTCTCAGGGAAGCTGCTGCCGTTGCCGCACAGAAAATCCCCATTGAGAAGATGGCTCCCCTTGTGTGTGTTGACTCCGCCGGTCGCCTGACGCATCCGCTGTTCGGCTTGCTTGCCCTTCCAACGCAGTTTTTGGAAGGTGTCGCTGTTGCTGCCGTACTGCGCACCCAACAACGCCGCCTGACGAAAATATGGATAGAGGGCGCAACTGCTGTCAAAGAAGGTCGTTTCCTGCATATCGCTGTGTGCGCCGCTGTTCTCCCTGTCGACCAGTCCCGGCTTGGGTGCGGTGTGGACCTCATACAGCAGCGCACGGCAGGCGGTGGAGGCGATGTCATCTGCGCAGCGACCCATCAGCTGCTCGCAGATAATCTGCACGGTGCGGCTTTGCAGCTGCCGGATGTCATGCGCCTGGCTTTCTTGCACAAACCGCCGCCTGCTGCTCACACAGCAGACAGCGTCTGGGCGGCAGACCCAGCTGCTGCCGCGAAATTTTGGGGATTCGGCGGTCATCACGTCGATGTCAAACAGCCTGCCCAGCGCGCCATCCTCCTCGATTTGGGTCATCAGGCGTTTTACCTCCAGTGGCTCCAAATCGGTCAGCAGGCAAAGCTCGTCCCCTGTCGGCTGATGGACCTCCTCCTGCTGCAAAACTTCTGCGCCTGCAAATTGCAGCTGAAGCAGGATGCTTTCCTTGCCCAGCGCAAAGGCGTAGGAAAACAGCGGAAAGCTTTTGACACCGCCTGCAATATTTAAGGTAAAGCTGATGAGGGTACCCCCTGTTGTTGCATCATCCGCTGCTGGCGAAGCACCCGCGCTTCCTTTGCGTCCAGCAGCTGCTGCAACGAAATCGGCTGGCAGGCGCGCAGCTGCCGTAAATAATACTGCTCCATCCTCTACCGTCCCTGTCTCAAGCGTTCTGCGATTTCCCTGCCCTGCTCGGACAGCAGGAAATCCATCGTCGTCTGCGGGACCATCCGGCGAATGGCATCATAGTCCCCTGCCTTCATCCGCTCCCGCACGCTCGAGGCGCTGATTTCCACCCCATCCAGCTGGCGTCGTGGAATCTCTACCACCTCGATTCCATATTCTCCCAGCACCTGTTTCATGGCGCGGTTGTAGGCGCTGGTCACCGGGCAAAACGGCTCGGTCCCCACAAAGCGGCGGGTGATACCCAGCTCTTTAGCAAAGTATTCGCAGAAGATGCGCAGATCAAGCTCGCAGTTTGCCTGCTCTGCTCGGGTTTTCTCCTTGATAAAATAGGTCGGAAAAACTGCGGAGGAAATCAGGTAATCGGAGGTATGATGCAGCACCACGTTGCCGATGTCCGACACCCCCTGCTTGACCAGCTCATAGCGCACCTGCGCCGGAAAGGCACTTCGGTCCTCCGACAGGACAAACAGGTGCAGCAGCTCACACTGGGAAGCTGCCGTTTCCACCAGATACCGATGTCCGTTGGTGAATGGATTGCAGTTCATCACCGCTGCACCAATCACACCGCCGTTGTCCTTTGATGCTGCAAGCTGCGGACATATCTGCCGATGCCGTCCCGCACATTTTCCATGAACAACACGTCCTCTGTCTGGATAATGGGAAAAAATCCAAGGTCGGAAAACATCGCAATATTCTTCGGTTTGGTAAAGACAAACAGATGGCTGTTGCCCTGTTCGATGGCGTGGTTCATCAGCAGGGTGACCACCCGCGAGGAAAGTCCTTCTCCCTGATGGCGGTCGTCCACCGCCACACATTTGATGACGTTCTGCTGTAAGGAACCGGTCGCTGCAATCTCTCCCTGTGCATCGATCAAATTGACGGTATATTCCACCCCCTGGTCGTACGAAAGCTGCATCGACTCCAAAAATGCCTGCAATCGTTTCAGTTTTCTTCCGCTGAACGGCTGCCCATATTCCTCATAAAACTGGCTGTATTCCATCTGAACGGACGCTCCTCTCCTGTGACAAACACTTTTTGTACTATCATACCCTATCCCCTCTTGAAAAACAAGTGGCAGGCAAAGCGGATGCTTTGCCTGCCATCTGTTCTATCAAAAGATTGGCTTATTTTACGCTGTGGATGACATCCAACAGGGTGCCATCGCGGTAGATGACGTTGGCAACGACCTTGTCACCCATCTGTACCGGCTTCGGTACGCCCGCAATCTCCTCTGCCATCCGTTTGAGGTCTGCAATCTCAACGACCGGCAGTTTTGCCTCTTTGAGCTTCTCTTTCAGCTCAACGTTCTTGCCGCCTTCGGTGTTGACTGCAATTCCTCTCTGGGTAACGACCACATCGACCGTCTTACCCGGAGTGGAGCTGCACAGGCATCTGTCTACCACCAGCGGCAGTCTTGCACGGGTCAGCGGAGCGATGATGATTGCCAGTTTTGCACCGGCAGCAGTATCACAGTGACCGCCGGAACCGCCCATAATGTAGCCGTTGGAATCGGTGTGTACATTGACGTTAAAGTCAAGGTCCACCTGGGTTGCACCCAGCAGAACAACGTCCAGGCTGTCTACGCCGGCGCTCTTGCCGCTGACGCCTGCATACTGGGTTGCAGAAACTTCCATGTGCTTTGGATTGGAGCGGATGGATTCAACTGCCTTCAGGTCGAAGCACTGTACGTCCAGCAGCGCTTTGAAGCATCCTGCCTCCAGCATATCGACCATATATCCGGTGATACCGCCCATGCCAAAGCTGCCCTGGATGCCCTTTTCCAGCATCATGTCTTTGACATATTTTGCAGTAGCCAGGGTCGCACCGCCTGCACCGGTCTGGAAGGAGAAGCCATCCTTGAGCAGACCGGAGGCTTCGATGACCTTTGCAGCATAGCTTGCCATCTTCAGACCAACCGGGTCACGGGTGATCTTGGTGGTACCCGAAACGATACCGGCAGGGTTGCCGATCTGGTCTACCGCTACCACATAGTCAACATAGACCTCCGGAATGGAGAAGTCTACCAGCGGATATTCTACCAGGTTGTCGGTGATGACAACAACCTTTTTCGCATTCATTGCATCGGCAAAAGCATAACCGATGGAGCCGCAGGCAGATTTGCCCACCTTGCCGGTGCAGTTGCCCATGTCGTCCGCAGTAGGAGCTGCGATGAAGGCAACGTCGATGACCGAGGTCCCCTTTTCCATGTCGGAAGCTCTGCCGCCGTGGCTGCGGAAGATAACCGGTTTGTCCATGATTCCTTCGGAGATGGCTTTGCCCACCTTGCCGCCCATGTAGTTGCACTCGATGCCGGTGACAACGCCGTTTTTGATATGACCGATGATTGGCTCGTGCACGTCAAAAACAGAGCTTGCGTTGACCGTCAGGTCCTTGATGCCCATTTTTGCGATCTCATCCAGCACCATGTTCAGCACATAGTCGCCGTTTCTCATGTGGTGGTGGAAGGAAATGGTCATTCCATCCCTGAGTTCGCATTTTTCAATCGCTTCTTTAATCGATGCCAGTAACTTACTCATCGTCTTCCACCTCTCCAAACATTGCTTTTTCCATCTCGATGACCTGTCTTGCGCGCTCTACGATTGGTGCGTCGATCATCTTGCCGCGCAGAGAAACAACGCCTTTGCCCTGTTCCTTTGCGATGCGGATGGTTTCCATGACCTCATGCGCATAGTCGATCTCTGCCTGTGTTGGGCTGAAGACCTCGTTGATGCCTTCGACGTGTCTTGGAGAGATGGATGCTTTGCCGGAGAAGCCCAGGCTCTTTGCAAAGCTGGCGTCGGTATACAGTCCTTCGATGTCGTCCACGTCGGTGAATGGGGTGTCGTATACGTCGATGCCGCAGGCGCGGGCAGCGCATACCAGACGGGTGCGGGCATAGAAGATTTCGTTGCCCTCTTTGGTTCTCTTGCAGCGCAGGTCCGCAGTCAGATCCTCGCCGCCCAGGAACATGGCAGCTACCCTTTCGTCTGCACTGGCAATCTGGAAGGCGTTCTCCACACCCATTGCGGTTTCAATCAGAGGGATCAACTTAACGGTGTTCTTTTCAAATCCGCATTTTTCCTCCAGCTTGGCAATGTACTCGGAAACGGTTTTTACATCCCTGTGCGCCGCTGACCTTTGGAGGCATAATCATATTGGGTTTGAGCGGGATGATTTCATCCGGTCCTTCATCCAGTAATCGGTTTCTACCGGATTGATACGGATGATGATTTCACAACCCTTGTAATGCAGCGATTTGAGCGCATTGCGCACCAGAATTCTTGCGGAATCCTTTTTCTGCCGGAGATACTGCGTCCTCCAGGTCCAGGATAATGCTGTCAGCGCCCAGAACGTCGCCGTTCATCAGCAGGTTCGGGGTGTTTCCCGGAATAAACAACATCGATCTTCTCATCAGTTTTCCCTCCTGCTCTCTTGATTGCGGTTTCAACGCGCGCTTTGATGACGCAGTCGATCGCCCCTTGTCGTTGACCGAGATTTTGCCGGACTCTACGCCCAGCTCCCGAGTCACTTCGCGGACACTCTGCTCGATCTGCTGAGCAAACTGGTTATAAACAACCGATTCAATCTCAATTTCCAACCGTTCGCAGGGTTCTACCTTTACATAGACATCGCTGGATTCCAGTGTGCCTGCAACGGCGCTTGTTTTGATATTCATGGTTTCTTCCCCCTCTGTTGCTTAAAGGAAAATCTAAGGTACATCTAAAGCGGATTCGCCCTATTCCTCGATGCCTTTACGGCATGGCATACCCAAATCAAAGGGATGTTTCTCTTTGACAAATTTGGTCACATAGTCCGCCCGGTCGGTCAATGCGCTGATGTCCATTCCGTACTGATGTCCGGTGATGACCAGCTCGGTGCCCTCGGGACGTTTATCCATCATTTCCAGCAGCTGTTCCTTTTGAATGGTGCCCAGATTGTAAGCGTCAATCACTTCATCCAGCACCACCAGGTCATAGTTGCCGGTAAAATATTTTTCTCTGACTTCATCAAACTTCTTCTGGAATTTTTCCTTATAAAATTCCTGCTGCTCGGGGAGTCAGATTGAACATGAAGGGATTGGTCCTTCATTTTCAATATAATCCACACCCGGCAGCGAACGGATGATGCTGACCTCTCCGCTGTTCGGTTCCTTCAAAAACTGGTATACCAGCACCTTGAAGCCATGTCCTACACAACGAACGATCTGTCCCATGGCAGCGGTGGTTTTTCCCTTGCCGTCCCCATAGTAAAGCTGTGTACAACCTTTCTGCATCTGTATGTCCTCCCTTCCAAGTGCGCGGTCCTTTCCGAAAAGAAAAGCTGCACCTTGCCTGTGCAGCCTTTCGGGTAAACGGACAGGCGCAACGGATACCCTTTTAGTAAATCCGCTCGATCTTATCAATGTCCGAACCGATCTTCGGAGCTTCCTTCTGCCCAACCAGACCGACGATGAGGTAGCATTTGCGCACCGGGTCATACGGAATATCCTTAATCAGGGTAAAGCCTTCGATCTCTCCGGCGCTGCGAACATGGTTGCGCGGCGCAGTGCATCGGTAGATAACATCTCCAATGCTGATGTGCTCCTCATCATGGAACGAAATCGGAACATCCTGTTCGATGACCGCCCGCACCTTTTTTTCAATCGTATCCAACGAAACGATTGGTTTATCTTTTAAAGCACAGGACAAAGCCGTGCTTTACTTCTGCGTGTTCATAATCCTCTGGATGACCGTGCGACAGAAAATATCCGGTGATATCCTCTGCCGAATGAATCATCTTTCTGTATCGGATGGATTTAAAAACAATGTTGGCAATATCCTGCGGGATGGGACCAAACAGGTCCGGGCGGGTCACGATGACCTCCTCCCCACGCCGATCATCACATCTGCGTTGACCGGCAGGTCACTGCCTTCCCGTTTTAAAAACGGATAAATCAAATCAAAGTGCTCTACCACCACCCGCTTGCCTTTTTCGATAGCTGCCATGATGGCGCGTGCAAGCTCGGGACACTGAGTAAAGCCCTGCTCAAAGCGGATATCCAGATGGTAGGTGTGCGGGGTGGCAAACAGAGAAAAGCCTCTCTTGCTGATTCCCATGCCCAGCGGATCATCCAGCATCTCCAGAATCGGCAGCGGACGAACATTGACCCCCTCGTCGTCATTAGTCAACTCCAGTCCGGGGAACATCCCCTTGACCAGCATACTTTTACCGGAACCTGCATCGCCGATGATCCCAATCAGCTTATCCATCGGGCGCAGATACTGCTGTGCAATCTGCATTCCCAGTTCCGCCATTCGCTCGTTTCCTCTTGGTGCAAAATAGATGCTGTACAGATGACTGATATACGACATACAACGCCTCCCTTCCTGCATTGCGCAGATATACCGATAGGGATTCCTTTGCAGAATCCCTATCGGTTTTGCTTATTTTGCCGGACCGTCAAAAACGGTTAGCATTTTTTTGCGTTTCTCAGAGCGATTACTCTGTTCATTTCGTTGTAAACGATCATGAAGCCTTCGTCAACGCCCATACCTGGTTTTGCAAGGATCTGGTCTGGCTGGGTAGCCATTGCGCAGTCTACGCATACCTGGCAGGAACGGTCGGTCTCGTTGCAGGTACCGCCCCTGGTATGCACCGAAGCCATGCTCTTTGCAGTACAGAACTGCTTCGATGGTGTTGTTGATACCACCCAGGTCAGGAGTTTTGATCTGAGCCATGTGACCTGCTTTGTTGTCGCAGAAGTAGATAACGTCTTCCAGGGTGTTGCACCACTCGTCAGCTACCAGCTCAACATTGATGCCGCGGCGATCCAGCTCTTCTCTCAGACCTTTCATGCACAGCATCTGTTTTTCTCTTTCGCCAGCGTCCATTGGACCTTCGATGCGCAGGTGGAATGGTTTTGCAGCCTCTTCCAGCTCTGCCAGGTAATCAGCCATAACGGTGTAGTTGTCATCGCCGAATGCCTGACCGATGGTTCCGTATACGTCGATATGGAAAACAGGGCAGTAGGACTCATCTGTGCGCAGCTGCAGGATGCGGTCACGCAGCCAGCAAACGTACTCTTTGAGCTTGGAGCCGTCGCGACCCAGTTTGGTCTCTACGTTGTTGATCAGAGCGTGTGGCAGGATAGCAGCGCCTTTGAGGATCATCTTATCTGCGTTTTCGTAACGGTTGTCGCCGGACTGGGTGAAGATCGGAATTGGCTTTTCGGATACGGTGGTGCCGTACTCGTCAGCAACAACTTCGCTCATCAGACGTTTGCTGGATTTTGCTACTGCATCCAGGATTGCCTGGGAAACACCGTAACGAATAGCGGTATGCAGTCTCTTGCCGTCAACTTCGATTGCTTCCATCATCTTGGTCAGCTCTCTGAAGCTGTCTGCTTCTTTGCCTACCAGAGCAGGTTTGATGTATTTATCGATAACCGGGATGAAGTCCTCAGCCAGGAACAGCGGGTCACGGCCGCCTGCACCGGAGTACTGAACAGCTGCACAGTCGCCCCATGCGATCTGTCCGTCTTCCAGAACCAGCATAACCGAGATGGACTCGCCTGCCTGACGGATGGATTTAAAACCGGAGGTTACAGGCTGACCGATGTAAGCCGCACCGTCGGATTTTGCACCGCTTTTGATTGCTTTCTGGTCGTCAAAGAAGAAACCTGTACGGCCTGGAGCGCATACTACGTTTACGATTTTCATTTTAAAAATCTCCCTTCTTGATTAAAACAAAGCCGCCGGGCAGCGGGGCTTTTTTTCCGCCGCCCGCTTTGGCTTTTAAGATGCAGTAAAATTAAAAATTAATATCTTGGTCTGCCTACCAGACGACCCTTGCTGATTGCATATACGTCGTCGATAACCATCTGGAAGGAAACCTCGCGGTTTTCTGCCTTGCCGCGTTCTGCCAGTTTTTCTTTGTGGAACTTCTTGAGGTCGTCGGTGAATGGCAGGTTGCCGACTTCCAGGATTCTGACAGCACCGGTGTTGTCACGGGCTGGCAGCATGATGCCTGCGTTGCATTTTGCCGGACCGAACGGGATGTCGATGACACCTGCGTTGATACCAGCGATTGCGCCCAGGATGATGTCGCCATGACCCAGAGCGATACATTTATCCATGATGCAGCGGGTCTCTGCTTTGATGATTTCTTTTTCATGCTCCATACGGGAACCGATGGTAACCTGGTCAACCAGCATATTGGTCAGCTGTTTGGTGCAGCGCAGACCCTGTGCGTTTGCTTCCTTGGTTGGTACGCCGGCAGCCTCGTGTGGGGTCTTTACGATAACCTTGGTTGCCTTGGACAGTGCTGCACAGGCAGCACCCCAGGAGATAACGCCGAATGCTTTTGCTTCGTCAGCCGGGAAACCGCCCATCCACTGATGGAATACGGTGGTAACGTTGACATCGTTGTAGCCGAATTTGTGCAGGTACTCTTCGGTCAGCTCTTCCAGGGTACGGATTGCTGCAACGTCCGGATCTGGTTGCCCAGCTGACCGTAACCAACGGTGATGTTCTTAACGCCCTGCTCTGCTGCTGCCAAAGCTTCGATGATAGCAACCGAGTGGGAGATACATGGTGGAACCAGGGTGCCGGTCAAAGGACCGTATGGCTCACGGTTGATCTGTACGCCGGCTTCTTCATAGATACCGGTCAGACGGTCAACGTACTGCCAATCCTTCATGGTCTGCTCGATCGGAATGTTCTTTGCATATGGAATGTTGTAGGAGATACCGCCACCTTCGTAGGAGGTAAAGCCGCCTGCGTAGGTGATTTCGGTCAGCAGTCTTGCGTCTGGTGTACCATGTCTTACCTGAAGAGGGGTATCCAGAGCTTCTACAACCTGACGGCAGCCCTTTACACCATGGTTAACTGCCGGGAAGCCGTTGAGGTATGGATGGAATTTGCCGCTTGCCATGCTCTCTTTTTCACGTCTGATACCCTCAGCACAGTTTTCATACTGGTTCTGGCGGGTATAGAGTCGATGGTGCTTGGCAGCAGGTCTGCTCCGCCTTCGTCCTGAAGGTGTTTGAGCAGCTCGATATGGTTTTCAATCAGACCAACACCAGCTCTTGGCTGTACCAGAGTAACGCCATCTTTTTTGCTTTGTTGAGCTTGTTGGAGAAGATTTTGTGTTCTGGCAGGGATTTGTGGTAAGCGATGGCCTCGTCGAGGTCTACTTCCTTACCGGTTTCCCAGGTAGCGAGGATCTCTTTACGAACTTTATAAAATTCGTCGTCGGACCATTTTTTATTTTTGATATCAATGGTTTCCATCTTTTACTAACTCCTTTTCATGATTCTCAATGCCGTCTGTGGATATTCGGTACTGAGGATGCCCATGGCCGCCAGAATATACTTGCGGTCCACCAGCACCTGCGCCTCCTTTGGTCTTAAGGAGAACGCATCGAGCGGATTAAATAATGCATGGGAAGCAATCTGCGCGGTGCGTTTGGTGTGAATCAGCGCACCGCCGGTGACGATGACCGTCTTGACGGCAGTCAAATCCTTGCCCATCTGCATATAGCTGATGCCCATTGGGGAATAATACTGCTCCAGATGTCCTGCATGGCGGGTAACCGCTACCTCGATGGCAAGGGAAGCCAGCGCATAATCCAGCGCCTCCAGCTCATCGTCGTCATCCTTCGGTACCACATCGGTATGAACCGAAAGGTAGTCAATCAGTTCTTTGCAGCGCTGTTCACTCAAGCCGGACAGCTCCGATACGCGGGCGATGTCGGTGGCATCCACAATGCCATGGATGCTGTAACGCATACCGATGTCGCCTTCTACCGTTCTCTTTGCATACTCTTCCCGCAGACCCTTGAGAGCTGTCATGCCGGTGGTCGGCAGACCGAAGGACATCGAATAAATATCGGTGGTCGCTCCGCCCAAATCCACTCCAACCAGATCTCCGATGCCGTCTTCTCCCTCACATCCCTTTGCCAGCAGCTTCATCGCTGTCAGCATAGCAGAAGGGGTTGGCATCAGAATGCCCTGTACCAGCTGCTGTGCGCGGCTGAGTCCCTTTGCCTTAACAATCTGCTCCAGGAAGATTTCGCGAATCTTCTTCTGGACCGGCTCTACATTCGGGATGTCCAGCCGCGGCATAACGTTTTCGCAGACATAGGTCTGTTTTTCCTTCAGGATTTCCTGACACTGGTCGGCGCAGTTGCGGTTGCCGGCGATGATGATTGGGAAAGGATTTTTCGCTTTAGCAAGCATCCGTGCGTTAAAGACGATATTTTCCTTTGTTGCTCCATCGGTGCCGCCGGTCAACAGACAGATGTCAGGATTGATGCGGTCGATTTCCTCCAAATCCCCTTCTGTCAGCTCATAGGAGTAGGTTTTGATAACCTTTGCTCCCGCGCCCAGCGATGCCTGTCTTGCCGCTTTTGCGGTCAGCTCGGGAACCAGACCGATGGCAACCATCCGCAAGCCGCCGGCAGCAGAGGAGCAGGCGTACTGTTCCTCAAACTGGATGTCCCCGATTTTTTCCTTTAAAATTGCAAGTGCGTTGTTTAAGCCGTTGATGATATCCGTTTCGATGGTGGTATAGCTCTGCGCTGTACCCAAAATTTTCTCTTCATCCACATCGACTGCGGTAATCTTGGTATAGGTGCTTCCAAAATCAATCAGCAAAACAGCCTTCATTGCCTTCACCCTCTTTATCTAGACTCAAATCGTTATTCTCTTTTGAGGGTTTTTATGCGATGCCCAGGTCCTCTTTCAGACAAGCGATGGTTACCTGTGGGTCGGTGCCTGGACCAAATGCTCTGTCAAAGCCCATTGCTTTATAACGTCTTTCGATTTCTTCTACCGGAACTTTACCTACAACCAGGTTGCCGCCTGCATACAGCAGAATTCCTTTTAAGCCTGCCTCGTCGCATTTTTCTCTCATACCGGTGCAGTCGATCTCGCCCTGTCCATACAGAGAAGAAACACAGATGGCATCTGCGCCTACCTCGACAGCTGCTTTGATAAACTCATCCTGTGGTACCAGTACGCCCAGGTTGGTAACGTCAAAGCCTGCGTCCAGAAATGCACGGTTGAGGATGGCGTTTCCGACTGCATGAACGTCCGCACCGATAACGCCGATAACCAGTTTTTTCTTTTCCATTATTGTTTGCACCTCTTGTCAATATTTTCGGTCACTGCCCGCTGTTAGCGCAGCGATTCAAGATATTCTTTTGGACCTTTTTCGTACAGGTTGTTGCCTTCGCTGTCGATGATGACAAATGCCGGCAGGTCTTCAACCTCCAGACGTCTGAGTGCCTCTGCACCCAGGTCCTCGTATGCGATAACTTCAGCCTTTTTGATGCAGCGGGACAGCAGAGCGCCTGCGCCGCCGATTGCTCCAAAGTAAACTGCGCCATGTTTCTTCATCGCTTCGATTACTTCAGGGCTTCTCTTACCTTTGCCGATCATGCCGCGCTGACCCAGCTCGATCATGGTCGGGGAATAAGCGTCCATACGGTAGCTGGTGGTAGGACCTGCGGAACCAATCACCTGGTCGCCCTTTGCCGGAGCCGGACCTACATAATAGATAACAGCATCCTTTGGATCAAACGGCAGCTCCTTGCCCTGTGCTACCAGTTCGCAAAGACGTTTGTGAGCAGCGTCCCTTGCTGTGTAAATAACTCCCGAAATCAGTACACTATCTCCACATTTTAAGTCTTTTACCTGCTCCAAGGTAAGTGGAGTTGTTATTCTCTTTTCCATAACCTTCTCCTCTTATAACTCAACAGTTTTATGACGGGTAACATGGCAGTTGATGTTGACTGCGATTGGCAGACCTGCAATGTGGGTCGGCATCTTTTCGATGTTGACTGCCAGAGCGGTGGTCTTGCCGCCTACGCCCTGTGGACCGATGCCCAGAGCGTTGATTTTCTCCAGCATCTCTTCTTCCAGCTGTGCATAGAACGGGTCTGCATTGCGAACGTTGGTGTTTCTCATCAGCGCTTTCTTTGCCAGCAGAGCTGCCTTATCAAAGGTGCCGCCGATGCCTACGCCGACTACGATTGGCGGACATGGGTTCGGTCCTGCATCCTCAACGACCTTCATGATGAATGCCTTAACGCCTTCCAGCCCGTCAGAAGGTTTGAGCATTTTGATCTGGCTCATGTTCTCACTGCCAAATCCTTTTGGAGCAACGGTCAGCTTAAAGCCGTCTCCAGGAACGATATCATAGTAGATCATAGCAGGAGTGTTGTCGGTGGTGTTGACCCTGTCCAGTGGATCACGGACGACCGATTTACGCAGGCAGCCTTCTGTGTATCCCTGACGTACACCTTCGTTGACTGCTTCCTCCAGGTTGCCGTCGATGTGAACGTCCTGACCGATCTCCATGAATACACACGCCACGCCGGTATCCTGGCAAACCGGAACATAAGCCTTTTCTGCAATCAGGTAGTTTTCATGAATGATGCCCAGGATGTTCTTTGCCAGATCCCATGGCTCAGCCTGTTCACATGCGTTGATCTTCTCCTTGATATCCTCAGGAAGATAGGAGTTTGCTTCCATGCAAAGACGTTTTACCTGTGCGGTAATGTCTTTGGCACTAATCTCTCATCGTGTTTTCCCTCCCGTTTGGTCTTTCAGTATTTACCGAAAAATGCAGCCTGTGTAACCACCGGCTGTTTTTTATTGATAAGCGCTTGCCAGCGCTGATATCCGACTGTTTTTTGGGGCAGACAGAATATGCCCCGCTCTAATTTATCACCATTGTCCCATCTTTGCAAGTTTTCTTTCAAAAAAGTTGATTTTGATTTTTTCGTGCAATGTACAGAAGCGACAAAAAAACTTCTCATTTTAATAACGATGACTAAAGTACGGCTAAACCTGCGAACGTTCCTTTCAAAAATAGGGCAAACTGACAATAAAGTTCAATCTTTTTCGTGTGTTTTGATAAAGCCAAAAAGGTTGCTATACGCAACCTTTCCCTCTTTAAATAAATATACCACAAATTTGCGCTATTTAAAAGGCTTTTCTAGGACTATTTTCCAAAAAATTATGCGAATTTCCTTTCTATCATTCTTTCATGTGCTTAGAAAATTCATATCTCTGCCACACAATTTTTTCTCTATTCCGTGAACAAAAGATGCAAAAAATCCAGATGGTGGTCAGTCCCCATCTGGATATAACGAAAACCTTCTCCGTGAACCTCATTCGATTCCAGCACCACCATAAAGGAGGCAGGGTCCACCGCCTTCACCGCCTGCTGCACCTGGTACATCTGTTTATCGCTGCACGCACACATAACCACCTGTTTGTCCTCCTGCTTGTAGCCACCGGCTGCCTTAAGGATGGTCGTGCCTCGCTTACAGGTCGCATCAATCGTATCGCAGACCAACTTGCCGTGTTCGGTGACAATCAGTGTCAGCTTGCCCGCGTTTGCACCGTACATCACCTTGTCGATGACCACCGAGAAGATGAAGCTGACAATCATGCCATAGATGATGCCGTCCACATCCCGGAACAAAAATCCGCCTGCCAGCACGATGACCACGTCGGTAATAAATGCCAGCCTGCCCAGCGACAGATGCGGGCGCACCGCCTTGAGCGCCATGACCACGAAATCCGCACCACCGGTGGAGGAGTTCTGCATATAAATCAGACCGTATCCCAAACCCATCGTCACGCCGGTACACAGCGCCGCCAGCAGCCGGTCGCCGTCGTATGCCGGCAGCATCGGTCCTATATAATCAATAAAAATGGAGGAAATTATCATACAGCGGATTGAGCGCAGAAAAAATCCTTTTTCCCAACAGTTTATAGCACAAAAAGGCAAGCGGAATATTCAGTAAAATGATAGTCACACCGATGGGCATTCCCCACAGTCGGTTAAAAATCAGCGCGATGCCCGAAAATCCGGTCAATGGAAATCCTGCATTAACCGCAAAACTGTCCAGCGCCACCGCCACCAAAAATCCGCCCAACGTTTCCATAAAGAAGGAGATGAGCCACCCCTTCCAGCGTTCCTTGTCCATTGTTTGTTTCATTTTTTTCCCTCCTGCATAAAATCATTCCCGTTTTCCCGCTCTGCAAAAAAGAGCATCCGCAGACCGCTCGATATGATCCGCAAATGCTCTTTTCTATTTTAGAATAACATACAACTTTTACAAAGTCAAGCGTTGGATTTTTTATTCTATTTTACTAAAAAATATTCGTTTTTTGCCCCTTGTCTCCCCCTTTTGTTTTATGATATACTGTGAAAAACACACCCTTATAAACCATATAGAGAGGAAGGTTTTATGAAACACATCCTTTGTTTATGCCTGACCGCCCTTTTGTGCTGCCTGCTGTATACCGGATGCAAGCAGCATCCAACCAGCTTTGTTCAAAGCGCCCAGCTCAGTCAAAACGAGCAGGAGCTGCTCCAGCTGCTGGAGATTGAGCAGCCACAGCTGTTCGATTTTTCGGTCGAGGGAGCAAAAAGCCTTTCGCTCGAACTGTTTACCCTGGAAAATGGCAGCTGGAAACCCGCCGGCTCCTTCTCAGGAAATATCGACCAGCCCTCCTGCACCGGTCGCATCCTCTGCCGGACCGACCCGGACACCCACCAAATCAGCGGGCTGGCGGTGGACAACCTTGGCTCCATCCAGCGCATCCAGCCACAGATAGGGTCGCTGCCCGCTGCCACCGGCTACGGACAAAGCGCCATCTCCGGGCGCACCGATATTATCTGGAGCAGCCGGTCGCTCTGTGCGTGCTCTACCTCAACTGGCAGCAAAAGGATTCTTACACCCACTACCTGCCCGACTATGCGCTGGAAAATCCGCAGGAAATCGAAAGCGATGCCGCACAGCTGGTCACCCTCACCTTTTCTGCACAGCCGCTTGCCTGATTTTTGTGTTGCACAAGCTGTCAAATCTGGAAAAAACGGGTCGGATGTGGTATAATGCACTGGGTATCCCCAAACTGTATGCGAGGTGAAAACGATGACAGAAAAACAACGTTCCGATGCCGGTTTGCCCTACTTTCCGGGCGATGAGGAGCTGCGCGCGCTGCGTGCCCGCTGCAAGCAGCTGTGCTATGCCTTCAACACAACCGAACATCAGCAGCGGGAGGAACGAATCAATCTACTGCGCCAGCTGTTGGGTAGCACCGACGGACGATTTCTGATTGAGCCGAGCTTCTGGTGCGATTACGGCTACAACATCCACCTGGGCAAAAACTTTTATGCCAACCACAACTGTGTCATCCTCGACTGCGCCCCGGTGACCTTTGGGGACCATGTGCTTATCGGTCCCAACTGCGGCTTCTACACCGCCTGCCATCCCATCGACCCGCAGCAACGCCGCGAGGGCGTCGAGTTTGCCCGTCCCATCACCGTCGGAAATGATGTCTGGTTCGGCGGCGGCTGTACCGTTCTGCCGGGTGTGACCATCGGGGACGGCTGTGTCATCGGCGCGGGCAGCGTGGTCACCCGCGACATCCCTGCAAACACCGTTGCAGCAGGCAATCCCTGTCGGGTGCTGCGCTCCATCTCGGAGGCGGACCGGATGGACTTGATGCGCTAGCACCCATCTTAAATTTGAGGAGGATATGTTATGAAACACAACACCAAAAAGCTGGTCCTGTCGGGTCTTTTCCGGCAATCGGACTGGTGCTCCCCCCTTCCTGACCGGTCAAATCCCCGAAATCGGCAATATGATCAGCCCGATGCACTTTCCCGTCCTGTTGTGCGGCTTCATCTGCGGCGCTCCCTACGGCGCTTTGGTCGGATTGATTCTGCCGCCGGTGCGCTTCCTGCTGTTCCAGATGCCCCCGCTGTACCCGGTGGGTCTTGCCATGGCGTTCGAGATGGCAGCCTACGGTCTGGTCAGCGGCTTGCTCTACTCCCGCGTCCAGCACAACATCAAAGGAATCTACCTCAGCCTGATTCCTGCCATGGTAGTCGGACGCATCGTCTGGGGAATCGCCCAGGTTGTGCTGATGGGACTTTCCGGCGGCAACTTCACCTTCCATGCGTTCATCGCAGGCGCACTCATCAATGCAGTCCCTGCCATCGTTTTGCAGCTTATTCTGATTCCTCTCATCATTGCCGCTCTGCAAAAGGCAAAGATTCTCAAATAAACGCACCCTGTATTTTGCAAACCAACCCTCTGCTTTCCCCGGTAAACGGCGAAAGCAGAGGGTATTTTTCTGTGAAATTGCAGATTTTATTAACTTATCGTATAAATTATGATATTTATTAACCAAAAGTAAATATTGGCACTCACCTATTGACAGTGCTAATATTGCGAGCTATACTAGGTTCAGAACAAAAGAAAAAAGACCTCCAGGCACGCAGGAGATTCCAGAAGGAACCTCCCGCAGCAAACCGTTGAAAGCCTCTTCCTGATGTTCCAACGAACAAAACAAAATGGATTGAAAACGGAGGAATGATTTATGTTACTGCCTAGCATCTTTGGTGAAAATTTGTTTGATGATATGATGAACTTCGATTTCGATAAAGGAATTCGAACGGATGAGCCGCCCGCTGTACGGCAAACACGCTCAGAACATGATGAAGACCGATGTCCGCGAAGGTGAAAAGAGCTACGAGCTGGACATCGACCTGCCGGGCTTTTCAAGGATGAAATCACCGTCCAGCTGGAAAACGGCTACCTGAGCATCAGCGCCGCAAAAGGTTTGGACAAGGACCAAGAGAATAAGGACGGCAAATATATCCGCCGCGAGCGCTATGCCGGCAGCATGAGCCGTACCTTCTATGTCGGCGACCAGTTGACCGAGCAGGATATTCAGGCAAAATTTGAAAACGGCATCCTGCAGCTGACCGTGCCAAAGAAGGAAGCTAAACAGGTAGAAGGACGCAAATACATCGCAATCGAGTAAACTTTTCCCTCTTATCCATTAAAACTGCAATAAATAGAAGGACCTCGCAAAAGCGAGGTCCTTCTATTTATTGCAAAAGTTTTCTTACTTTGCTGCTTCGACGGCTTCCAGCTCTGCCTTTTTCTGGGCATACAGCTTGGCAATCATCTCCAGCTTATCTGGAATCGCAATCATCTGCGGACATTTTGTGGTGCGTGCCATGCAGCGGACACAATGCTCCGCACCGTTTCCATGCTCGACCACCTCTTCATAGTCCTGAACAAACGCTTTCTCCTTGCCAAAAATCTTGTACTGGGAGTAGATGGAGAAAATCTCCGGGATGTCCACACCCATCGGGCAGTCCATGCAGTACCGACAGCCGGTGCAGGGGATTTCGTTGACCTTGCGAATCTCCTCGACCACCCGGTCGATGGCTGCCAGCTCCTGCTCGTTCATCGGCTCGAAGTTGGTCATTGTGGCAACGTTGTCCTCCAGTTGCTGCAAATCGCTCATACCGCTGAGCACAACCGCAACCTGTGGCAGCGATTCCACCCAACGGATTGCCCAGCTGGCAATCGAGCGCTGTGGCTCCAGTTCCAAAAATGGTTTGGCACGCTCGCTGTCGATGGTAGCCAGATAGCCGCCGCGCACCGGCTCCATAACCATGACCGGCAGGTTGCGTCTTTCCAGCTCACGGTACAGCTGCTCTGCGCCCTGATTGTGCCAGTCAAGGTAGTTGAGCTGAATCTGTACAAAATCCAGGTATAATCATTCAAAATCTGGGTGAACACCTGATAGGTGTCATGGAAGGAAAAGCCCAGATGTTTGATCTTGCCTTCCTGCTTCATCTGCTGCAAAAATTCCACGCAGTGCAGGTCCTTTACCTTTTTATAGTGGTTGCGGTTGAGGCTGTGTACCAGATAGAAGTCGATATAATCGGTCTTTAAGGTTTTGAGCTGGTTGTAGAAGCGGGCTTTCATGTCCTCTTCGTCGCTGCACAGCCAGATGCTCATTTTATCTGCGATCAGATAGCTGTCCCTCGGATATGGCTCAAACGCCTTGCCAAAGATTTTTTCCGATTCTCCCTTGTGGTAGACCATCGCGGTGTCGAAATAGTTGATGCCCATTTCGTACGCTTTTCTCAGCAGCTGCACCGCTGCATCCATATCCACCTCATCGCCGTTTTTGGAAAACGCATTCCTCCGTAACCCAGACGGGAGATTTCCTTTCCCAAAGCAGGAATCATTCTGCGATCGATCATTTTCTATCCTCTCCTTCTCATAGTCCGGTTTCTGTCCGCACGACAGGAACTTTGTGTTTTTATACTACCACAAAAACACTGCGGTGTAAAACCCCCTCTGTCAAACTTTTCAAATCCCCTATTTTTAAAGAGCATCTCTGTTTGATTGCCCATGCTGCGTTCCCAACAAATGATTTTTGTTGCAGCAAGTCTTCGTATCCGACCCCTCCAGGAAAGCACTTCCCCAGTTACACATCGCGTCCAATACCGGAACAATGCTCCTTCCAAAGTCCGTCAGGGAATACAGGGTCTTTGGTGGTTTTTCAGGAATCACCTCCCGGTGGATCATCCCACATTCCTCCAGTGCGTGCAGCTGTTGTGAAAGCATCTTAGGAGTTGCCTTTGGGATCAGTCGCTGTAGCTGCATATAATGCTGTGGTTCTTCAATCAAATGCCAGAGAATCAACGGCTTATATTTTCCTCCAATCAGAAAAAGTGTGGCTTCCACTGGGCAGCTAAACTGTTCTTTTTTATATTGCATTTTCATAAATCCTTCCTTTCAGGATACTTTCCAAATGGAAAGTATCTATCTAAAAAAGTGCAATCTTGTTATTTTATGACGTCATGCTAAAATGAAGATAACGACCGAACCGGTCGATTTCATTATACAATACAAAGAAAGGATTGACCATGATGAATTTTATTGAGATTGCAAAAAAAGGTATTCTGTACGCAATTACAGCAGCAAAAAGGTAGAAAAAGAGAAGCTTGATAAAATTCTGCAGGCTGCTCATGTTGCACCAACAGCAGCAAATCTGCAGCCGATCCACCTGATTGTTGCCGAACAAAAAGAAAGTTTGAAAAAGCTGGAAAAAAGCCGCCAACATCTATGGCGCTCCTCTCGCAATCTGGTGTGTGCAGACCATAGAAAGGCATGGGTGCGTCCTTTTGACCAAAAACAGACGGGCGACATCGACGCTTCCATCCTGACCGATCACATGATGCTGCAAGCTACCGAACTTGGTCTGGGCAGTGTGTGGGTCTGCTACTTCAAGCCCGATGTCATCCGAAAAGAATTTGAGCTGCCTGACTATTTGGAACCGGTCAATCTTCTGTTGATCGGATACTCCGATGAGCAGCCCGCAGACCCAAACCGCCACGAACAAACAAGGCATCCTCTTTCCTCTTTAATTTCCTATGAGAAATTATAAACGCCCTCTTTCCCCGAAATGCAGCGAAAAACCGGACAGCAGCTTTTTCTGCCGTCCGGTTTTTCCTTTGTCCAAATCGGGAAAGGAAAAATCGTCCTATAATGTAAACAAACCAAAAATTCATCCTATCATCAGACCTCTTGCGCCGATAAACGATTGACCTTTTATGACAGTTGGTTTAAAATAAAATGGTATTCTTCTGCCCTTTGGCAGAGCAAATCTTACTTTTTTGGAAAGGTCGTGCCCTTTATGATAAAGATTTCCCCTTCGATTTTATCCGCAGATTTTTTCTCAGCTGGGTCAGGAAGCCCGCAAAATGCAGCAGGCAGGCGCTCCGTGGCTGCACATCGACGTCATGGACGGACATTTTGTTCCCAACATCTCCTTCGGCGCACCGGTCATGAAATGCATCCGCAAGGATTTTGACGGCATCTTCGACGTACATCTGATGATCAGCGAACCGCTGCGCTATGCCAAAGACTTTGCCCAAGCCGGAGCGGACATCATCACCTTCCATCTTGAATCGGACAGCGACCCGGATGCCACCATCCGGAAATCCACCAGCTGGGCTGCAAAGCCGGCATCTCCATCAAACCGAACACCCCGGCAGAGCTGGTCAAACCGTACCTCGACCGGGTGGAGATGGTGCTGGTCATGACCGTAGAACCGGGATTCGGCGGACAGAAATTTATGACCGATATGATGGACAAGGTGCGCTCCATCCGCAGCTGGATTGAGCAGAGCAGACGCGAGATTGACCTCCAGGTAGACGGCGGTGTCAACCAGGAAACTGCCAAAACCTGCATCGAAGCCGGAGCCAATGTTCTGGTTGCCGGTTCCTACCTCTTCTCGAAAGAGGATTACGCCGCAGCCATGCGCACCCTGCTGCCGGCTGACTAAGGCTTTTCTGTACAGGACCCTTTAGCCGGAACGCCCAAAGCTTTCTGCAATGCGCTCCACCGCCTTTTTCTGCACCAAACAAACCGCGCGCTCGGCAAGCACCCCCTGCGCCAGCAGCGGGTGCTTTGCCTTTTGTGCATATTCCAGCAGGATGCACTCCGCTTTTTTCTCCCATGTGGACGGCAGATTCAAACTCAAACAATAAAAACTGCTCGGACCTTCTTTCCCTGTCATTGCGTACAGGCTGCTTTCCATCGGGAACTCTCTCGTCCGGCGGCACAACTGCCGATGCAGGCAGATACACCCTTGTATCATCTGCTCGCTTTCCCAAAAGCGCCACACCTGCCGCTGCCCTTGCTCTGCGCCCAACCTTGTCAGGGTAATTTCCATCCCCTGTTCCTGGCTGCACACCGAAACGGAGAATTCCCCTTTCGGAATACACCGTCCGCTGCACGCTGCTGCCCGACGGATCAGGCGGCTTAAATTCTCACAAACCTTCGGATCGTTGCAATCCGGCTGCGGACACAACGAAAGCTGTGCTGCTTCTTTTTGGCTCAACAGCATCCGAACGGTATCACGATCCACAAAAAACTGCATGGCTGCATCCTCCTTTGCACACTGTCTTCACCCCTTGCCTTGTATTTATCGAAAGGAGTTTTTTCTTTCATGTCATTTTTCATTGGCTGACGACCGGCTCCTCCAACGGCATCCTTTTGGAGCAAGAGAAGGAACCTGCCATTTCCAAGCCTTTTCTGCCGTTTTACAGCGCCACTACCCTGCAAGCGCCGACATTTGAACACGGCTGCGACCTGTCCCGTCCGCTCAGCTGGCAGCAGCTGGCTGACATTGCCCGCCGCGCCAATATCATCGACGAACACGACGGCAAGCCGCTGGCGGATAAGATTGAACAGTCCGCCCGGCAGAAAATCACCACCATCTGCATCGATGCTATCGACGACGAGCCGTATGTTTCCAGCCAGATCAATCCCATGCTCTTCTGCCGCAACCAGATTGTCCAATCGGCAAACTGGCTGGCTTCTGCGCTGGGAGCAACCGACCGCTTCATCGCTGTATATAAAAATATGTCGCTGACAGACATAAAAATTCCGGCTTTCATCGAATCGGTACAGGTACGCCAGATGTCGGGACGTTACCCGATGGAAACCCGCGCCTTTCGCAGCCTGGGCAAACAGACCTTTATTGCCGGAGCTGCTTCTCTGCTGCACCTGCACCGCGCCATCACCGAGGGCAAGGTGCAAACAACCTCCTTTGTCACCGTTGCCGGAAACTGTGTAACCAACCCGCGTAACTTTGAGGTCAGCATCGGGACCCCGGTTTCCTCTTTACTTGAGCGCAGCGGTCTGCTGCGGGAGCCGTCCTATATTCTGGAGGGCGGGCAATGCACGGTATCCGCATCAGCGACCCTGACTACACCCTCATCCGCGCCAGCACCAGCTCCATCCTCGCCTTTCGCGTGGACCGTCAGAGCAGCTGTACAGCTGCATCGGCTGCGGACGCTGTGTCGAGGCGTGCCCATCGGGACTCAACCCGCACAAACTGTACCAGTGTATCACCACCAACCATTCGCAAAAGCGATCTCCCTTGGGCTGCACAGCTGCATCGGCTGCTCCAGCTGCAGCTACATCTGTCCTTCCCGGCTGGACCTTGCGCACACCATCATCGGCGCCAAAGACCGGCTTACCGGCGAAAGCAAGCAGTAGACTGCCTTGCTTTCAGCCTTTTTGAAAGGAGACTTTCGATTTGAATTCATCACTACACCACGCACCCTACATCCGGCACCTTCCGAATCCTGCCGCACCATCATGGGCGACACTCTGATTTCGTTGCTGCCGCTGTACTTTATGTCCTATTTCTACTACGGTCCCCGCGTACTGGTGATTGGCGCGGTCGCTGTTCTGACCTGCCTTGCTGCCGACTGGCTGTGCAGCTACCTGACTTATCGTCGGGTCAACCTGCGCGATTTGAGCGCAGCGGTCACCGGTGTCATCATCTCGATGTTGATGCCGCCTGCCATCGACCTGACGGTCATTGTGGTCGCCTCGCTGTTTGCCATCCTGGTGTGCAAAGCACCCTTTGGCGGAACCGGTCACAACATCTTTAATCCGGCAGCAGCAGGTGTCGCCTTTGCCATCATCTGTTGGAATCCCCAGATGTTTGCCTACACCCAGCCGCTGCAAAGGCTGCCTGTCACCATCGACCAGACGGTCACCCTGCTTCAGGGTCCCACTGCCACGCTGAAACTGGGCGGCATCCCCCGACTGGGCTTGACCGAGCTTTTCCTGGGCAATTTCCTGGTCCGCTCGGCTCCACCTACACTTTGATTATCTTTGCCGGTCTGGTCTATCTGATTGCCCGCAACCTTGCAAAGTGGTACACCACCTTCAGCTTCCTGCTGCCGATTGCCGTCCTTTCTGCCATCAACCATCCGTATGGTGTCAGCCCTCTGGAATCGATTGCCAACGAAGTCTTTGCCGGTTCCCTCTTCTTTGTCGCAGTGTACATCATCAACGACCCGGTCACTACCCCAAGTACCGCATCGCGCGGGTCATCTACGGTCTGTGTGCCGGACTGCTGACAATGGTCTTCCGCTACTCCAGTCCTCTGGAATTCAGCGCTGTCTTTGCTGTACTGCTGATGAACGCATTGGCTCCGGCATTCGATACCCTGTGTGAATTCCTCATCCCCTGGATGAACCAGCAGGAACAGCTGCCAGACAACCGCACCGAACAAGGAGGCAAGCAAGGATGAATCTAACCTATGTCCGTAAATATCAGCGCTTTTTGCGCAAGACGCAGGGCATCTTCTATAAAAATCCCTGTTGAGTCTGGGACTTGCTCTGCCACTGGTGGTCATCCCTTCCTACGGATTGACCGGCACCACCGCTATTTCGGCAGTTATGCTCGTCTGCTTTATCCCCACCGTTTTGATTGCCAGCCTGCTGCGCAAAAAGGTCCCGCAGCCCTGGCGCGCGGTTTTGTACCCGCTGATTTCCTGCCTGCTGCTGATTCCATCGCGCATGATGGTGAAAACGTATCGCCTTTGATCTTTGATTCGCTGGGTGTTTACTTTTCCCTGATCTGCGTCCCCTCGTTGCTCATCTACACAGTGGAAAAGGTGCAGCTGCAAAGCCGTCACAGGCGCTCGGCTTTTGCCCTGCGTCAGTGGCTGGGTGCAACGCTGGTCGCCTTTGTCTGCGGCGCTATCCGCGAGCTTTCTGCCACCGGCAGCCTTTGGGGATTCCCGTTTTGCAAAATACGCCCCGCATCCCTACTGCGCAGATGGCCTTGGGAGGATTTTTGCTCCTTGGCTTTTTGCCGCCTTCTGCCGGCTGGTCCACCGCGTCGTCCTGTATTTTACCATGAAAGCCGGCGAGAACGCCGCACAAGCATCTGCACCGCAGGGAGGTGAGCAGAGATGATTTACTTAACCGAAGTGATGGCGGCTTTTCTGACCGCATTTGCTCTGGAAAACCTGCTGTTCACCCGCGCTGTCGACATCCCGGGACTGTATGAAAAGCGCTCGCTGCGCCAGCTGCTCACCGTCGGCGGTCTGCTGACACTGGTCACAGCGCTCTCCTCGATTCCCGCTTATCTGTTTAATGCCTTTTTCCGGGCAAAGGTGCTGTACACCGGACTGAAAATCGGTTTTCTGCCGCTGACCAGCCTTTCCACCCCTTGGGATGCTGCTCATCAACAGCGCTGTGATGCTGCTGGTCTACTATCTGGTCAAACACCTGCGCCCGCAGCTGTTTATGCAAGTCAAGGACACCTTACCCTTCTATGGCATCAAGAGCGTTACCTTAGGCAGCCTGCTGATTGCCTCGCGCATGAGCACCACCTCCCAGTTTTTCTCCTTCTTTGGCTACTGTCTGGGTGCGGGAGTAGGCTTTACCGCCGCTCTGTTGATTCTTTGGTCGGTACGCAGTCGCTTGTCCCTCACCCGCATTCCCAAAATCTTCCACGGGTTCCCCATCACCTTCTTGTGCCTTGGCATCCTGTCCTTGGCGCTGTTCGGTCTGTTGGGCAACCAGCTTCCCGCTTAAATCACCACTTTGTTTAGGGAGGATTCCGTAAATGGCAAGACCTTATAAAATCAAACGTCACAAGAGGATCTACCGGCGGTCGGCAGGCAGCATCCTTGCGCGGGCAGCCGCGATTATTGCTGCTGTTGCCGTCCTGTTTGGCTTGGGCTGGGCATTATATGGTCCTGTCAGCGATTGGATTTCACAAAAGCAGAATGGACCCACCGAGCAACAGGAGATGGTCCCCGGCGTTTCTGAGCCTGCTGCACAGCCGCAGCAACAGGAGGCTGCCCCACCGGCTGACGAGCCGGAAAAACCGTCCGAGCCGTCCGAGCTGACTGCTTCCAAAACCGCCTACCTGGATAACCAGACGGTTGCAGACCCACAGGCGTTTTCCCAAGCCCTTCAGCAGGTAGTCGAGCAGGGATATGACAGCATCCTGTTCGACTTAAAATCGCAGGACGGCACCGTAAACTATTCCATCGACTACAATGAGACGGTGAATGCCCGCGTGACTGCCGAGCATCCCATCGACCTGCAACAGACTGCCCAGCAGATTTTGGATGCGGGACTGATGCCGGTCGCCTCCATCTATACCTTCCACGACAACATCTATCCGCTGGCGGACAACAGCGCATCCACCTATTATATGGATTCGGATGTGCTGTGGGTGGACGATGCCCCCGACAAAGGCGGCAAACCTTGGATTGACCCGTTCACTCAGTCGGGTCAGGATTATATCCGCCACATCATTGACGACGCCATCAAGGCAGGCTTCCAGAAAATCATCCTGCAGGAGGTCCAGTTCCCGGAAGGCTACTCACTAGACATGATTGACTACGGCACACACGCCTCGGACGACAAGCACGCCTTCTGGCGCAATATATCGAACAGATGACCGCATACGCTGCCGAGCAGGGTGTCGAGCTGTCTGCCATGTTCCCTTCTTCCCGCCTGCTGGGCGCAAATACCGCCATGTACTTTGGCGACCCAGCTGCTTTAGTGGGTGAGCGTGCGGTGGCAGACCTGCGCATCCAGAGCTTTGGCAACGGCTTCACCACCGAAGCGGTGTCCATCCCGAATCCGGCAGACGACCCGGAAAACACCCTGCAAACTGCCAGTGCAGCTTTGGTGCAGAAGATGGAAGGCTGTCAGCTGACCGCCGTCATCGACGCAGAGGGACTGACGCAGGAACAGCTGAATGCCCGCATCCGGCTGCTGGAGCAAAACGGCATCTCCGCCTGCATCGTGGCTTCCCCGCTCTTTCTTAATCAATATTTAAAAAGCGCAAAGAGGCTAAGGAAAATTTCCTTAGCCTCTTTCCTTATTTTACAGCAGGAAGACACTCGAGCGCTTCCTCCTGACAGTTTTATCCTATGCGCTCTCCCTCCTCTTTCGGAAGGGTCGTCCGATATTGCCAAAGACCGGTTCGCCCTTCTGTCGGCGTTTTTCCAGAAAAACAGCTGGGCAGCTGCACGTTTGTGCAGCTGCCCAGCTGTTTTATAGAAGATGTTCTTTTTAGTAGTTCTGGGTTCTCAGCTCAAAGTATGCCTTTGGATGTGCGCAGACCGGACAAACCTCCGGTGCTTCCTCTCCAAAGTGGATGTGTCCGCAGTTGCGGCAGATCCAAGCCTGCTTCCCTTCGCGGTTAAATACCTTGCCCTCTTCGATGTTTTTGCACAGTGCCAGGTATCTTGCCTCATGCTCCTTCTCGATTTCGCCTACCATCTCAAACAGCTTTGCGATGTGGTCAAAGCCTTCTTCTCTGGCCTCCTTTGCAAAGGTCGCATACATATCGGTCCACTCATAGTTTTCACCGGCAGCCGCATCCTTGAGGTTGTCTACGGTTTTGCCGATACCGCCGTTGAGCAGCTTGAACCACATCTTTGCATGTTCCTTTTCGTTGTTGGCAGTTTCAGTGAAGAGGGCTGCAATCTGTTCAAAGCCTTCCTTCTTTGCCTGAGAAGCATAGAAGGTGTATTTGTTTCTTGCCTGAGATTCACCTGCAAATGCAGTCTGAAGATTCTGTTCTGTTTTAGTACCCTTTAAATTCATACTCTAAATCCGCCTTTCTTCTTAAAATTGTGATTTATGTTCATTTTCTTTCTGATGATTTTGTTTGCAACGGTCGCAAATTCCCCAGGCTCGAACCTGAACTTCGTCGATGGTTGCACCTGAGCGTTCGAACGCCTGTTTGAGCTGCGCGGTTTCCCTTTCCACCTGGCATTCCAAGTCAAACACTCCCCCACAGGAGGAGCAGATCAGATGCGGGTGCGCTGTTACCACGGCATCGAATCGATCGGCGCCCATGCCGGTGTAAATCCTGTGCAACAAACCCATTTCCACCAGCAAATTTAAATTGCGGTAAACGGTGCCCAAGCTGATGTCCGGGAGCTGCCGGCGAACCAGGAGGTAGACCTCCTCTGCGTTCGGATGACTGTGGGAATCTTTGACTACCTGATACACCAGCGTCCTTTGTCGGGAGTTTCTTCTGGTTGTCGTCATATTCCGCTCCTTAATAATAATGATTCCTGTTACTGACTATAATATATCATTTTCTTTTCTGCCTGTCAAGTCTGTTTCCTTCTTTTCATCTATTTGCTTAATGGAATCTCTTCATTTTTATAGAAAACAGCAACACTCCCTCTGTTGCCGTCGTATTATCCTCTTGAAAATTGACCTTTGCTGCAAAAACTGCTATTCTGTGAGCAGATTATTTTTCACATCCATTCACCTTGACGGGAGGTCTTATCTTTGAAAAAAGCCATCCTATATCTGCACGGCAAGGGCGGAAACGCCTGTGAGGTCGAGCAGTACGCTAAAAACTGTCCCGATTTCTACCTGCACGGCGTCGATTATCAAGGCTCTCTCCCCTGGCTTGTGCAGGAGCAAATTGTATCCGACTACCGCATCCTGCGCCGCGAGTATGATTCCGTCATCCTGCTTGCCAACAGCATCGGAGCCTACTTTGCCATGCACACCCTGCAAAACTGCGACATTCAAAAAGCCCTGCTGATTTCTCCTATTCTGGATATGGAGCAGCTGATTCTGGACATGATGGGTTGGGCAAAGGTGTCCGAGCAGGAACTTGCCCAAAAGGGAGAGATTCCCACCGACTTTGGCGAAACCCTTTCCGGAAATATCTCTGCTTTGTGCGGGAGCATCCCATCGACTGGAAGGTCCCCACCGAGATTTTATACGCAGAGCATGACCATTTGACATCGCTGCAAACGGTCACCCGCTTTGCAGAGACCCACAACGCACACCTGACCATACTGGAAGGCGGTGAGCACTGGTTTCACACCGAAAGCCAGCTTACCTTTTTGGATTGCTGGATGCAGCAGGCACTGGGGTCCGACCGGTAAAAGCAGTCTGCCAAAGCCCTCGAAAACCGCTTTCCTTCCCCTCTGATTTCCGATTGCACAATCCAAAATTCCCATGCTTTTTTTCTTTTTATGCAAAGCGGAAAAATTGTTATTTTTTACCAAAAAAGAATTGACAACTGCCGTTTTGCGCTGTATTTTAGGTGAGGTCAAAATCCTCTGCCGCAGAGGAAACGCTTGTGTAATCTAAAAACAGAGAGGGACAAACAATGAACAAACGCATGAATCTCTTTACCCTGACCTGGCCGATTTTCATTGAAAATGTGCTGTTCATGCTGCTGGGCTTCATCGACATCTTTGTACTAAGCCGCTATAACGATGTCGCTGCCAGTGCAGTCAGCGCAGCCAACCAGATTATTTCCATCTGCAACCTGGTGTTCAGCATCATCTCCGGCGCAACTGCCATCCTGATTTCCCAAAGTCTGGGTGCGCAAAAACGCCAGAGCGCCTCACAGATTGCTGCGCTGTCGTTGCTGTTCAGCACCGTCATCGGGCTTGTCATTTCCGCTTTGATTGCCCTGTTTCACCGTCCGCTGCTGGCTGCACTGGGCGCACAGGGCGAGATTTTGGAATACGGCTGTGAATATCTGCTGATTGTCGGCGGCTTCATCTTCACACAATCACTGCTCAACTCGGTCACTGCCATCCTGCGCAGCCATGGACACACCCGCATCTCGATGTACGTCACCGCCATCATGAACCTGCTCAATGCTGTGCTGGACACCGCTTTTGTGCTTGGTCTGTTTGGATTGCCTTCGCTGGGCGTGCGCGGCGTTGCCATTGCCACCACCCTTGCCCGTGTAGTCGGTGTTGCTATCCTCTGTGTGATGCTGTTCCGCCATGTCGAGCCGTTGTCCATCTTTTCGCTGCTGCGTCCTTTTCCGCGCGAGGAGGGCAAAAAAATTCTGCTGGTGGGTCTGCCCTCTGCCTTTGAAAGCATCAACTACAACGTTGCGCAGCTGGTGGTCACCGGCATCATCTTCCGCTTTTTGTCCGACAGCGATTTTATCACCAAGACCTATTTTTCCAACATTGTCATCTTCTTTTTATGTCTTTTCCAATTCCATCGCGCAGGGCGCACAGATTCTGGTCGGTTATCACATGGGCAACGGTGAACCGGACCAGGCAGACCACGTTTGTATGCGCTCGCTGCGCATCTCCCTGGTGATTTCCATGGCAATCAGCATCGGTGCGCTGTTTGTCCGCCGCCAGCTGATGATGATTTTCACTAGCGACCCGGTCATCGTGCAGGCGGGAGCGGCGCTGTTTTTCATCGACCTGTTTGTGGAATTCGGACGCACCTTCAACATTGTGGTCATCAACGGTCTGCGCGGAGCCGGTGACACCGTCTATCCGTCGGTGGTCGCTGTGTTTTCCATGTGGCTGGTTTCCACCCTGGGCAGTTTTATCCTTGCCGTTCCGATGGGATTGGGACTGCGAGGCATTTGGATTGCCTTTGCTGCGGACGAATGTTTGCGCGGACTGCTGATGCAGCTGCGCTGGAAAAGCGGAAAATGGCGCAGCAAAAGCCTATATTCCCGCTCCGGGGATGCTAAAGCCGCCAATGCACAGCCGGCTAGCTCGCCGCTCTCTTAGTCAGTTTTCATAAATTTCGAACAACACCCCTTTTATCCGCATTTTAGCTCTTGACAGCACAGGTTTCCTTCGATATAATAAAAAAGCTGTCAATTCCATAGACAGCAGGTGCAAATGCACGAGCATTGCTTAAAGTAAGCCTGCCGAGGAAATGATGAAATAGCATATCTATGACTTTTCATCTGCTCTTTTTCCCTCGGTGGTCCCCCACTGGGAGAAAAGAGCTTTTTTAAGTTTTCGGGTCAACTGAGTATCTCCTTCCGCTTTGCGGGCAGAGCGCTCAGGGCGGCGATTTGCATCAATCCGCACCGCATCTTTTGCGGACAAGCATTTTCAGGAGGTGAACTGATTTGCCAAACGAAAAGGTTTTACTCGAAAACAGCAGTATGTTGCTGAGCTTAAAGAGAAACTCACCAACTCTGCTGCCGGTGTCCTGGTTGATTACAAGGGCATCACTGTTGCCGATGATACCAAACTTCGTAAAGAACTGCGTGAAGCTGGCGTTGAGTACCGTGTTGTTAAAAACACCATGCTCCGTCTGGCACTGAAAGATACTCCATACGAGGAGATCTCCAACGTGCTGGAAAACACCACCGCTCTGGCTCTTTCCCACGAAGATCCGATCATCGCTGCAAAGATCATCTGCAAGTACATTGAGTCTTCCAAGAGCAGCTACGCTGTAAAAGCTGGTTTTGCTGATGGTAAGCCAATGGACAAAGCTGGTGTTGAGACTCTGGCTAAGCTGCCTAACAAAGAAGGCCTCATCTCTATGTTGCTCAGCGTTCTTACTGGCAACCTCAGAGGTCTTGCTGTTGCTATCAAAGCAATCGGCGAGAAGAAGGAAGAGGAATCCGGCGCTCCTGCTGTTGAGTCCGCTGCTCAGGAAGAAGCTCCTGCTGCAGAATAATCCCAATCTGTGCGGAGTCCTTTAACGGTCCCGCCGCTACACTTTTATTGAAATTATGGAGGTACTATCATGGCTTCTGAGAAAGTTTTAGCATTTGTTGAGAATGTTAAAGAACTGACTGTTCTTGAGCTTGCTGAGCTCGTAAAAGCACTTGAAGAAGAATTTGGCGTTTCCGCTGCTGCTCCTGTTGCTGTTGCTGCTGCTCCTGCTGCTGCCGCTGCTGCTGAGGAGAAAACCGAGTTTGACGTGGTTCTGACCAGCGCGGGCGCTTCCAAGATGGGCGTCATCAAACTGGTGAAGGAGATCACCGGTCTGGGTCTGAAAGAGGCTAAGGCTCTGGTTGACGAGTGTCCAAAGCCAATCAAAGAGGCTGTTTCCAAAGCTGAGGCTGAGGAAATCAAAGCTAAACTGGAAGAGGCTGGCGCAGAGATCGAACTCAAGTAAGTTCTCTTTGTATAAAAAGCTTACAGTTTTTACCGGATACAGAATCTTCTGTATCCGGTTTTTGTTTGCCTTTTACCAAAGTTTTGTGCTATACTGATTTCGTTCCAACCTATCCATCCCAATCGCACAAAAAGGAGAAAGCATGACTTCATCATTCCTTCCAATCACCCACGCCGAGGCTTTAGAGCGCGGCTGGGAACAACTTGATTTTGTTTATATCATCGGGGACGCTTATGTGGACCACCCCAGCTTTGGTGCTGCTATCATCTCGCGCGTCATCGAGTCGCTGGGCTTTTCCATCGGCATCATCTCCCAACCGGTTGCTGACCGCGATTACATGGAATTCGGCAAGCCTCGCTACGCTTTTCTGGTCACCGGCGGCAACATCGACAGCATGGTGGCCCACTACACCGCGGCCAAGCGCCGCCGCAGCGACGACGCCTACACCCCCGGCGGCAAAGCCGGCAGACGTCCCGACCGCGCCACCATCGTCTACTCCCGCAAACTGCGCCAGCTTTACCCCGATTCCAATATCGTCATCGGTGGTCTGGAGGCTTCTTTGCGCCGGTTTGCCCACTACGACTACTGGGACGATGCGGTGCGCCCTTCCATCCTGCTGGATTCACAGGCAGACCTGCTGCTGTACGGCATGGGGGAAAAAGGTCATCACCCAGCTGACCCAGCGCCTGCGCCATGGAGAAGCACTGGAAACCATCCGCGACCTGCGCGGCTGCTGTTACCTGTGCCGTCAGGAAGAAATCCCGCAGGACAGCGTCAGCTGTGCCTCCTTCCACAAGGTTTCCGAAAACAAGGAAAGCTATGCAAAAGCCCACCAGATTCAGACCGAATGGCAGGACGCCGTCTACGGCAAGACCATCGTTCAAAAACAGACCGACACCCTGTACCTGGTGCAAAACCCGCCGATGCCTTCCCTCACCCGCGAGGAGTTGGACGAGGTGTTCGACCTGCCCTTCACCCGCACCTATCACCCGTCCTATGAGGCGATGGGCGGAGTGGATGCCATCAAAGACGTGGAATTTTCCATCAGCCAAAACCGCGGCTGCTTTGGCAACTGCAACTTCTGTGCCATCACCTTCCATCAGGGCAGACAGGTGGTTTCCCGCAGCGAGCAATCCATCCTGCACGAGGCGGAGGAGATGACCCACAATCCGCACTTTAAAGGATACATCCACGACGTCGGCGGACCTACGGCAGACTTCCGCTATCCCTCCTGCAAAAAGCAGCTGAAATACGGTCTGTGCCAAAACAGAAAATGTCTGGCACCCAAGCCCTGCCCGCAGCTGGAGATTGACCACATGGAGTATGTCGAACTGCTGCGCAAGCTGCGCCGCATCAAAGGGGTCAAAAAGGTGTTTGTCCGCTCGGGCATCCGCTACGACTACCTCAACGCCGACCCGAATCCGACCTTTTTGCAGGAACTGGTCAAATACCACATCAGCGGTCAGCTCAAGGTGGCTCCCGAGCACTGTGTCAATCATGTTCTGGACAAGATGGGCAAACCGCACATCCAGGACTTCGACCGCTTCTGCAAGCGTTTCTATGAGGAAACCAAGCGCATCGGCAAGGAGCAGTATCTGGTGCCTTACCTGATGTCCTCCCACCCCGGCTGCACCATCGCCGATGCGGTGGAGCTGGCAGTCTACCTCAAGCGCCACCATATGCGCCCGGAGCAGGTGCAGGACTTCTACCCCACACCCGGCACCAACTCCACCTGTATGTTCTACACCGGGCTGGACCCGCAGACGATGGAGCCGGTCTATGTTCCCAAAACCGCAGAGGAAAAATTCTACCAGCGCACCCTTCTGCAATACTATAAACCGGAAAACCGTCACAACGTCATCCAGGCACTCATCCGCGCCCATCGGGAGGACCTGATTGGCAACGGTCCAAACTGCCCTGGTCGCACCGGACAACGAATACATCCGAACCCACACCGCCGTCCGGCAGCTTCCTCCGGCAACGCACCTGCCCGCAAGCCCAACGGCACCGGAGCCAAGCCGCGCAAAACCGGTCAGCCGCAAGAGCACTGTGGTCAACCGCGGCGGTGTGCTGACCAACGATACCCGTTCCTCCCGCAAGGGAAGATACCGATAATCCTTCACGGAGGTCATCATGGCAAAACGACGTAAAAAAAAACCAACCCCGCCCTTCCCCAATGGGCGGTCACCGTCTTTGCTGTCATCGCCGTTGTATTGAGCATTTTTACCTTCGGCGGCGACCTGATTGGCATTGACACCTCCTTTGCACAGCAGGCGATGGACTTCATCGACCGCATCCTCTACGGTGGCCCGACCGGTCCCACACCTTCGCTGCCGGTCAGCGGTCAGGTCAAGGTCTATATCATCGATGTCGGTCAGGGGTGAAAGCATCCGGTCACCACCGACCAAAGCTCGCTGCTCATCGACGCCGGTGAAAATGACAAAGGCGACGAAGTGCTGGCATTTTTAGACCAGCTGGGTCTGGAAAAACTGGACTATGTCATCGCCACCCATCCCGATGCCGACCACATCGGCGGCATGGACACGGTGCTGCAAAACATCGAGGTCACCGATGGAGTCTTCTTCGGTTATCTGCCGGACAAGCTGATTCCAACCACCAAAACCTATGAGGACCTGCTGGATGTCATCGAGCAGAAAAACCTGGACCTGTCGCTGCTACACGCAGGGGATACGCTCGACCTTGGCAGCGGTGCGGTGCTGTCGGTGCTGGGTCCGGTCACCGAAGAGATTGACAGCAAGAACAACGGCTCGGTTGTCAGCCGACTGGACTTTGGAGAAACCTCCTTCCTCTTTAACGGCGACAGGAAAAGGAGATGGAAAAGCTGCTGCTGCAAAGCGGAGCCGACTGGACTGTGATATGATGACGATGGGTCATCATGGCAGCTCCACCTCTTCTACCCGGGAGTATCTGGATGCTGTCACTCCCGAATACGCCTCCATCTCCTGCGGCAAGGGCAACAAGTACAACCACCCACACAAGGAAACCATCCAGAAGCTTGAGCAGATGGATGTAGAATACTATCGGACCGACCTGTCCGGCAACATCACCTTTACCAGTGATGGAAGCTCCATCTCGGTACGAACCGAAAAACCATAACAGAAAGCTGGGAATCATCTATGAAAGAATTGATCATCGACCGTTTTGAAGAAGGATACGTTGTCTGTGAAACTCCCGAAGGACAGTTTGATGCCCTGCCCAGAAAAATCTGCCGCCCGAAGCAGAAGAGGGCAGTGTTCTGCTGGTGCAGGACGACGGAACCATCACGGTGGACATCGAAAAGACCCTGCGCCGCCGCGCTGCCAATATGTACAGACTCAAAAATATGCTGTGCAAGCGAAAAGAACAATAACAGCAAAAAGGACCGGAGAAGTTTTCTCCGGTCCTTTTTTTATCTTTAACTATGTCGTTCCCTTGTTGTCGGATGGTGTGCAGTCGTGTCACGGAAGAAAAAGGAAATGGCCCAGACCCCAGCCAATGCAACCAGCGTGTAGACAATGCGGCTGAAGATTGCCGCCTGCCCGCCAAACACAGCTGCCACCAAATCAAATTGGAAAAGCCCTATGCTGCCCCAATTCAACGCACCGATGACCACCAGTGCCAATACCAGTTTATCGATCATTACAACATCTCCTTGCCTTTGTGATTTCAAGACAGAATTATTGTAAACCGATCGGTCCAGTTCTATTCACTCCGATTCTCTCATACTTTAAAAAGACGATCTTCTGTTCAGATTTTGCGATTTTGTGCTGCGCTTTTTACTTTGTCAAAAGCTCTGCCATGCAATTTTGGCAGATCCAATGTTCCTTAAATGTCCGCAGCCCTTCCTGTGAAGAGCAGAAGATACAGCTTGCATTCTCCTTCGGCTGATATTTTTCAGAATAATTCGGTCATCTTCCGCTGTGATTTCTACCTCGTCCCGAATCTGCATTTTCATCGTGCGCCTTAATTCGATTGGAAGAACGATTCTTCCCAGCTCATCGATTTTTTTCTAACAATTCCTGTCGACTTCATCTGACATACACTTCCTTTACATTCCAAGATTCGCCTTTTACTGATAAATATAAACCATTTATTCCACAATGTCAATCAATATAATTTACATTTTTTGGAAATTTTTAAGAACAATCTCCGCCTCTTGTCGCATGGTATCGAATCCTGTCAAATCTTGTCGAAAGGAAGTCTGTTTATGCTTGCCAAATTGGTTGTCCTTCTGCTCACTTTTTCACTTGTTACAGCTATTTTCAACGGAAACGTGGAAACAGTTTGCGTCCATCTTCTATCTTCTCCACAAAAAGCGGTGGAATTAACCGTTTCTGTTGGCTGTGGTATCTGTTTTTGGAGCGGAGTGATGGAAGTTATCCGACAATCCGGCTTACTCAAGCCTCTTTCTCGTCTATTCTCCCCTCTGATTTCACTGCTTTTCCCCGGTCTTTCACCTAAATCGGAGGCAGCTCGGAACATTTGTTTCAATCTGGCTGCCAATCTGCTGGGTTTAGGCGCTGCCGCTGCTCCTGCTGGTATCCAGGCAGTTTGTCAGTTGCAGCAAAATACGCTTGACCCTACCTGTGCTTGCGACCACAGCATCTTGCTCATCCTGCTCAATACCGCCTCTCTTCAGCTGATTCCCACCACCGCTGCCATGCTGCGGCTGCAAGCCGGTTCTGCCTCCCCGATGGAGATTCTGCCCGCCGTCTGGCTCTCCTCGATTCTATCGGTTTTAACCGGCATTGCTGCTGCCAAGGGAATAGCATCTCTGCACCCTGCCGCAGAGGCAAAAAAGGAGGAAAACGACATGAGCTTCTTTTCCAATCTGGTCGTTCCTGCCCTGCTCTGTCTGGTATTCTTGGTTGCGGTGCTTCGCCGCATCGATCTGCTGTCTGCCTTTGCCAAAGGGGTGGAGGAGGGTCTGCGGGTGGTGTGGGAGATGTTCCCTTCGCTGTTGCTGCTGACCCTGACGGTGGGCGCGCTCACCTCCTCGGGCGCTATCCAGCTGCTCTGCCGTGCCCTGCAAGCGCCCGCCAAGGTATTGGGCATCCCGGATGAGGTTTTGCCGCTGGCTTTGCTGCGTCCTCTGTCCGGCAGCGGCGCTCTGGTCGCCTTCCAGCAGATTCTCTCCCAGTATGGACCGGACAGCTTTGTTGGCAGGGTCGCCAGTGTGCTGATGGGTTCCACCGAAACCACCTTCTACACCATCGCCCTTTACTGCTCCGCTGCCAACATCAAAAAAAACAGCCGCTATGCTGCTCCTGCTTCTCTATGCGCTGACCTGATGGGATTTGCCGCCAGCGCTGCCGCTGTCCGTCTGCTGCTGGGATAAAGCCCGTTTGCTTTTAATCTTCCTGCTCCAACAGGGAAACAAACGGTAGACTCCAGTCGCTGCCCGATGCCTGTACCTGTCGGCAGAATATGCTGTACTGGTCACAGGCGGCAGCCTCGACCTGCGCCCACTGCCGCGCTGCCTCTGTGCTTCGTGCCAGCTTCATCAGGCTGGTGGACACCGGCAAGGAAGCAGTCCGCTTCATCGCCGACAAAATCTGCTTGCCGCGCTCGTTCATGCCCAGCACCCGCAAATAGGGCGGCGGCAGCGTCTGCATCTGCGCAGGCAGCTGCAAAAAAAAGGCATTCATCACCAGGCGGCGCACCCGCGCCAGCGGATAGCGCTTGCTTTTGACCGCTGCATACAGCTGCTCCAGCGAGCAGGCTTCCCTGCTTGCCCGATACAGGCGGTTCTCCAAACCCTCCGACAGGTCGGCAAGCTGCGCCATCTCCTTTGTTCCATCCTTCTCAAAGCAGACAACATCGCCCGCTCTCCCAACTGTAGGTCAGCAAGCTGTCCATCCTGCTGCGCTTGTCTGTACAGCTGCCAGACGTTCTGCGGCAAATATTGCTGCGCCTGCTCCCACCTGCCTTCCAGCATCAAACCTCGCAGAAAGCTCGCCGAGGCAAACTCGCCCACCGGCTCCCCGTCGTGGGTGTTTCCAATCCGCCCCAGCGCCAGCGGCTGGATGTGCGCATCCGGCAGTTTTTCCAGCTGACAGAGGTACTCGATTGCCAGGATGTTGTTCGGTTTTGCAGCAGCAGAGCAGTTTCCTCCCCATACACCGCAGCCACAGCCCGCTCCCCTTGCCTTTGCAAAGGTGATACCGGATTGCAGCAGCTGTCGGATGTTCTGGTTGACCTCTTCCTGCCGCAAAGCGGTACAAGCCTGCCGCAGCTGCACAAGGTCGGCGTCCTCCGCTCCGAATGCCAGCAGGTCCACACAACCCATTGCAGCCGCCAGCTGCACCGCGCCAAAGGCAAAGCGCTGTGCGCCCGCCAGAGCGTAGCAGACCGGCAGCTCCAGCACCAGGTCCGCTCCGTTTTGCAGTGCTGCCTGCGCCCGCAGCCGCTTTGGAAAGATGGCGGGTGTGCCCTCTGGGTAAAGTTCGGGCTCATCACCACCGCCACATGGCTGGCTCCTGCTGCACGCACCTGCTCAAGCTGCCACCGATGCCCCTTTTGTGAAAGGGATTATATTCTGCTGTGATGACGGCTGTTTTCATTCTTGTGCTTCTCCTTCCCTTTTTCTTTGTCATTTTATTGTCAAATTTCGGCGTTTTTCGGGGATGTTTGCCCGATTTTCCGGGTTTTTTAAAAAATATTGCCCGCTTTCCTCAAAAATCGCTCTTTCTCTCTTGCAAAGTTGATTCAGATATAATAATATAGTAAGTGTATAGGAGTGTCAATCTGCCTTTCCACCCTTTTGCGTGGAAGGCTTTAAAAAACTATGGAGGAATTTGATATGAAAATTCTTGTAATGAACTGCGGAAGCTCCTCTCTGAAATATCAGCTGATTGATATGGAGAACGAGCACGTTCTGACAAAAGGTCTGTGTGAGAGAATCGGTATTGACGGTTCCGTTCTGACCCACAAAGTTCCAGGTAAAGACAACTATGTTGTTGAAACCCCAATGCCAGACCATTCCGTAGCTGTAAAACTGGTTCTGGATGCACTGACCGACAAAGACCACGGTGTCATCGCTTCTGTTGAGGAAATCAACGCAATCGGTCATCGTGTACTCCACGGCGGCAACAAAGTTCACCAAATCCATCGTTGTCAACGACGATGTTAAAGCTGCTATCCGCGAGTGCTTCGACCTGGGTCCTCTGCACAACCCTGCAAACCTGATGGGTATTGAAGCTTGCGAAAAAGGTATGCCCAGCAAACCAAACGTTGCTGTATTCGATACCACCTTCGGTATGGGCATGGATGAAAAATCCTACCTGTACGCAATCCCACACGAATACTTTGAAAAATACGGCATCCGCCGCTACGGCTTCCACGGCACCAGCCACAGCTTTGTTTCCAAAGAAACCATCAAATTTGCTGGTCTGGACCCGGAGAACGCAAAGGTTATCGTATGCCATGTCGGCAACGGCGCTTCCGTTTCTGCTTCCATCGGCGGCAAATGTGTAGATACTTCGATGGGTCTGACCCCTCTGGAAGGTCTGATCATGGGTACCCGCTCCGGCGACCTCGACCCAGCTGTTATCCAGTACATCTGCAACAAAGAGAACAAGACTGTTGACGAAGTGCTCAACATGCTCAACAAGAAATCCGGTCTGCTGGGCATGAGCGGCGGTCTGTCTTCCGACTGCCGTGACATCACCGCAGCTGCTGAAGAAGGTCACCATCTGGCTAAAGTTACCCTGGATGCTTACACCTACCGCATTGCAAAATACGTAGGCGCTTACGCTGCTGCTATGAACGGCGTTGACGCAATCGCATTCACCGCTGGTGTTGGCGAAAACGACATCGAAATCCGTGAAGAGCTGTGCGAAAAAATACTGGGGCTACCTCGGTGTTAAGATCGACAAAGAAGCTAACCACACCAGAGGCGAAAACAAAGTTATCTCCACCGCTGATTCCAAGGTTAAAGTTATGGTTATCCCAACCAACGAAGAGCTTGCAATCGCAAGAGATACCCTGCTCTCATCTAAGTTTTTGCTTATCAAACCCCGCTGTCCGTTTGGACAGCGGGGTTTTTGATTTTTGCACCGCTGTGCAAAAATCCGCTTGACTCTTGCATTCCCACAAATTTGTTGTACAATAAAAATACCGAACTTTTTTGCCACAACGCTTTACAGAGAAAGGAAGATTTTCTCCATGCTCACCCAGAACATCTGCAGGACGCCGTCGATTACGGTCGCTGCTTTATCAAACTCGGAAGCCCTGCTTCCTACATTCCTGAACTTGCACGGGTCAACAAATACCAGCTGGGAGCCTGCATCGTCAATCTGGACGGTACGGTGATGGAATGCGGCGACACCCGCACCCGCTTCACCATCCAAAGTATCTCCAAGCTGGCGTCGCTCATCCTTGCCATCAGCGACAAGGGCAGCGACTACCTCTTTCACGACAAGGTCGGTGTAGAGCCCACCGGCGACCCGTTCAACTCTATCGTCAAACTGGAAACCAAAACCAAGCCCTTCAATCCCTTCATCAATGCGGGAGCCATCACCGTTGCCGACTGCATCGAAGGCAGCAGCTCAGAGGAAAAATTCGAACGCTTTTTATCTTTTTTGTACGCAAGCTGTGCGGCGACGAGGAAATTTCGCTCAATGAGGCGGTCTATCTCTCGGAAAAAGCCACCGGCGACCGCAACCGCGCGCTTGCCTACTACCTGAAAGCCAGCGGTATCCTGGAGGGCAATGTAGAAGAGTGTCTGGATTTTTATTTTAAGATGTGCTCGGTCAACGTCACCGCAGTGGACATCGCTCAGATGAGTGCTGTGCTTGCCAACCATGGCGCCTGCCCAGTCACCCAGGAGGAGCTGATTCCTAAAGAAAGTGCCAAGGAAGTCCGCGCCCTGATGCTGACCTGCGGAATGTACGACGGCTCGGTGAATTTGCCATGACCGTCGGCTTCCCTGCCAAGAGCGGCGTCGGCGGCGGCATTGCAGCAGCGCTGGTCGACCGTATGGGCATCGGCGTCTTTGGCCCTTCGCTGGACGAAAAGGGCAACAGCGTCGGCGGTATCAAAATTCTGGAGCATCTCTCCAAGAACCTGGACTTCAATCTCTTTTAGTAAAAATAAAAAGCTCCCCGATGGGGAGCTTTTTTATTTTTACCGTTCGTCAATGCGTCTGCCATAGCGGTCGTAGCAGCGGCGCAGTCCCCGTTCGATTGGAACATACGGGATGATCAGCGCAGTTACATACATCGCCAGCAGGGTGCGTTCCACCTTGTCAGCCGGCAGCAGGAAAACCCCCGACCACCGTCAGAATCAGGGTGACCAGTCCCAGCCCGACCATCCATCTGCCATAGCGCACATGGGAATACAGCCAGGTGTCCGGGCTTTTCAGTGCCCACTGGGTGCGGTATCCGATGAAGAAATAGCCCATATTGTCCGGGTCCTTCGGATATGCCGGCGGCTTGTGAATCCACCAGAACCCCCAGATAATCAGCAATACAGGAATCAAGAGCAACAGCATGGTTTGACAGCCCTTTCTAAACATTCTTTGTTGTGTCCTGATAACTCAACTTCTTTTTAGTATAGCACAATTCGAGCCGTTTGTAAATTTATCCTGCTAAAACGCCAGCAGCGGAAATGTAAATTTTCTCTTGACAAACCCACCTGTCGGATGTATACTAAGGCCAAAGCTAGTTAGTTGCTCAACTAATTAACCATATAACAAGAGGAGGTGTCCTGTTGAAGATCGACTTTGGGAGCCAAACTCCCATCTTCTTACAGCTATCTCAAGGACTGGAGGATGAGATTTTGTCCGGTATCTACCGCGAAGGAGAACAGATTCCTTCCATCACCGAACTTGCCGCCAGTTATAAAATCAATCCCGCTACCGCCCTCAAGGGTATCAACCTGCTGGTGGATGCGGGCATCGTCTACAAGAAAAGAGGAATCGGAATGTTTGTCAGCCAAGGAGCCTTGCAGCTGCTCAAGGAAAAAGACAGGATGAATTTTTTCAGCAGTACGTTCTTCCGATGGTGCAGGAGGCAAAACGCCTCTCCATCCAGCCGGAAACGCTGCGCGATTGGATTGAAAGGGATTTGCAGAATGAAACTGGATTGCATAGATGTAAGCAAGCGCTTTGGCTCGGTCACCGCTCTCGACCGCCTGAACCTTCATCTGGAGGACCAGCGAATCCACGGTCTGCTCGGACGCAACGGCGCCGGAAAAACAACCCTGCTGCGGATGATTGGCAATCTGATACAGCCCTCTGACGGTCAGCTGCTCTGGGAAGGAAAGCCGCTGTGGGAAAATCCGCAGGCACAGCAGCAGATTTTCCTGTCGACCGAAAGGTCCTGGTTTTCTGAACTCAACGCCAACGAGATTGTCCGCTGGATGAAGCGAAGCTATCCAAACTTTTCTTCCGAACAGTTTTTGCCTGGGCAAAGCGGTTTGAACTCAACTGCAAAACTCCTAACCTCAAGCTCTCCACCGGCTACCGTTCGGTCCTGCGCGCGCTGCTGGCTCTGTCGGTCCACACGCCTCTGCTGCTGCTCGACGAACCGACCCTTGGCATGGACGCCTTCCATCGGGAGCTGTTTTACAAGCTGCTCATCGAAAGCTACACCGAATCGCCCTCCTGCATCCTGCTGTCCACCCATCTCATCAGCGAGGTGGAAGGTCTGCTGGAACGGGTCACCATCATCGACCACGGAAAGCTGCTGGTCGATGAAGAGGTCGAAACGCTGCTGGAACAGGGCTACTGTGTCCGGTCGCATTGCCGAGGTGGATGACTTCTGTGCAGACAAGCGGGTCATCGGCTCCAACGTCGTCGGTGGACTCAAAACTTCCGCCATTCTGGGCAAGCGGCAGACTCCACCCGCTTCGCTGGACATCAGCGGCTTGAGCTTACAGCAACTGTTTGTACAGCTGGTCGGCAGCTCGGCAGATGAAGACGACCCAACTATGAAATAAAAGGAGGCTTTTTTGATGAACACCAAAACATCCTTTCTCTTTCAAATTTCCGAGTACAAATGGACAGTTCTTCTGTTCTACCTGGTTTCACTGCTCATCATGGGCACCAGCATCACCCTTGCTGATGGGTCAAGCGTATCCGGTCTGGAAGTAGCCACCTGCTTCTTTCTGTTGGTGTGCGGAATGAACTTTCAAAGCGCCCTGATGTTCCATTTGCAGATGGGCTCCACCCGCCGCACCTTTTTCAAGGGCTGGCTGCTCTCCTCCTGCGCTGTCTGTCTGATGACCGCCGCTTTGAATCTTACGGTTCTTCTCATCAGTCAGCTGATTGGAATCCCGATGGGCTCCCCCATCTTTGCCATCCCCATCTCTTCGGTCGTGCTGCGCATGGCGGTCGGTCTGCTCTATCAGTTTGCCACCTTCTTCCTGTTTATCAGCCTCGGCTACCTGCTTTCTGTCCCTTCTATCGTTTAAATAAGATGGGGCGCTGGATAGTCGGCATCCTGTTGGGTGGCATCCTGTTCTCTTTGTTGTATTATCTGGCTCAATTCGACAGTGTGCTCGACCGGCTTTATATGCTGCCCTATCAGCATCCGCTGCTTTCTTCCTCCATCTATCTGCTGATTTCTCTGGTGATGCTTTCTTTGTGCTGGCTGATGATTCGCAGTAGTCCGGTCAAATAAGCGTAATCGACAAAGCCACCTTTTTTCCTCTTACTTTCTGTCAGCTTGCCTAAAAAATATTTTCATTCTGTTGCTTTTCCCTCTTGTCAAATGCGCAAAAAATACGGTATACTAAAGATACAATAAAGTTAACCAATTTAGTATACATTCAAGATAATCAAATTCGATTTAAGAAAGAAGGAAACGACTTATGAAATTTTATGTTTGCAAACACTGTGGAAATATCATCACTTTTGAAGAGAACAAAGGCGTTCCGGTTATCTGCTGCGGCGAAAAGATGAGCGAGTTGGTTCCGGGCAGCGTAGATGCTGCTGCGGAAAAACACGTTCCGGTCATCAGCGTAGAAGGCAACAAGGTCACCGTTACCGTTGGCGAAGTGGCTCACCCAATGCTGGAGGAACATTTCATCAAATGGATTGTTCTGGAAACTGCGCAGGGCAGCCAGCGCAAAGAGCTGAAGGCAGGCGAACAGCCACAGGCTGTTTTCATGCTGACCGATTGCGACAAACCCGTTGCTGCTTACGCTTACTGCAACCTGCATGGTCTGTGGAGCGTAAACGCATAAATCCCCTTTCATCGAACAAACCGCCGGAAGAAGATTTCTTCCGGCGGTTTTCTGACGCTTTTGCCGTTTTTTGTATAATGAGGAAAGCATTTTACAGATTGGAGAATTTTGCATGAAAAACAGGACCGCATCCTTCTGCTTTCCTTTGCCGGCATTGCCCTTTTGATGCTGGGTATCTTCTTTATCATGGAACATTTGCAGGGTCCGCAGGCATATGCACTGATTTCGGTGGATGGAAACAACGTCCGCGAAATCGAGCTGCACGCTGCACCGGACCAGCAGATCAGCCTGTCGGAATATGGAGCCGAGGTGGTGCTGGAAATTTCTGACCACCGGATGCGCTTCCTTTCCTCCGACTGTCCCGACCACCTCTGCATAGGCTTTGGCTGGCTGGACCATCAGCCGCAGAGCGCCGTTTGTATGCCCAATCGGGTGGCAGTCACCATCAACGACCAGCCGACCCTCACCGAATAAAAAAATAGAGCAGCCGACCGATGCTTTGCATCGGTCGGCTTTTTATCATCACCCTGTCCAGACAACGGAGGTCCTTTAAAGTTTTCTAATCGGGAAAAGCATATAATCCTTTCCGCTTTTCGGACAGGAAAAATCCTGAATTGCTCCCACCAGCGGGATTTTATTTTTCTGCATATAGTCCAGTACCTTTGAAAATGTATTTTCCGTTTCCACCTTGGCACAAAGATACTCATAGCCCGGGATGTTCCATTTTGTCCAGCCTTCAGGTGCTTGTGCCTCATCCAGACATTCCACACCGGCAAGGTACAAGCCTTTGCTGAAATTTTCTTCCCACGGCTGGTACGATCGGGAAAAATCGGACATGACACCCCAAATTCCCACCAAGTTGCCATCCTTGTCCTTTTTGGCAAGCGGCTGCACTGGGCAAAATGTGCATTGGCATCCGCCCACAAACTTTGGATAAAGCCCTGCCCCTCCAAGGTGGAACCTTCTTTCCCAATCACAGCAAAAGCGTCCTTGATACATTTTTTAGCTTCATGCAAACGCCTCCCGGCTTCAAGATGTCCGTTTACTCGGCTTCCTTCCATCCCACAAATGAAAATACAGGAACAGCCACAACAGAAAACTGTTGTGGCTGTCGTATTTGGGGATTTGGAGGATTATTTCTCGTCTACACGTTTTTTGCGCAGATATTTGTCTACTGCCTCTACCATGTTTTCCGGCATCTTTCTTGGAACCGGGAATACCACTGCGTTGACCATGTGGTCTGCAAATTCCTGTACGAAAGCTGCGGTCTTGCCAAAGTTCTTATAATCGAGGTAGTCGATGACATCGTGACGGCAGTGGATCATCGCGCCGCCGTTTCTGCCAAAGCGGCAGAAGTTGATTGCCGGAACTCCCTCGTTTGCAAACGGAACCGAGTCACTGGAATAAACCTCCTGTGTAACATCGGTGGAGAAGCCGACCTCTTTTGCCAGATACTCTACAAAGCGGCAGAGGGACTCGTCTGCCATGATGGCAGCCCAGTCTGCACCCAGAACCGGACCGGCTACGTCGACGTTGATCATCAGCTGAACGTCCTTCAGCTCATCCTTGTGGGCAGCGACATAAGCCTTGGAGCCCAGCAGACCAACCTCTTCCGAGCCGTACCAGCAGAAGGTCAGGTTGCGCTTTGGAGGATTCTGTTTATAATGACGTGCCAGCTCCATCAGGATGGCAGAACCTGCGCCGTTGTCGTATACACCGTGGCTGAACTCAACGCTGTCAAAGTGTGCGCCGAAGGTGATGTTCTCATTGGTGTCCTCGGTGCCTTTGATCTGCAGCACTACGTTTCTGGATGGACGGGTCACATCGTCCTGAATCAGGGAGAAGGTCACCGTTTCCGGTTCGCCTTTGACCAGCTCCATCGCATCGATGGCACGCAGAACGCCGCCGGGAACCGTGCCGTAGCGCAGTGCCCAGTAACGCAGTTCTCTTTCGCCCAGGTCGGTATCCTCACGAACATCCGAAACGTTTCCGTTCCGGTCAAAAAAATCCTGCAACACCGTAACGAACCAGCTTCTCATACACTTCTTCATTGAGTCTGCCGCTGTTGACCAAAACGATCTTGCCCTTTTTGTCATACAGGTCGATGTCGTTGCCCTGCTGTACATAAGCAAACTCTGCGGTCAGACCTTCCGGTGGGTGCTGCCCGAACGGCGGTAGCCTTTGATCTCCCATTCTTTGCCCAGTGCTTTCAGCGAAACCTTGTGGATGTCAGCGGTTTCTACCATAAATTCTTCAATGGTCGCTTCCATACCCTCTTTTGCCAGCTCATCCTTGATGATATTGGCAGCTCTGGTTTCCTCCGCAGAGGTGCTGGTGCGGATAAAGTTGATTTTTTCCAGGTCCGCAAAGATGCGTTTTCCCATTGCATCGGTGTTTTCAAAATATCCATGTTCTGCACTCCTCTTCTCATGATATAATCAAATGATTTTCCTAACAATTTTGTCAAAACCTTCGCAGCTTTGATTCAGTTTTTGCTTTCAGCGTTTTGTATAAATTCTATGCCATAAATTTATACAAATATGTGCGAACTGTTTTTCAAACACAGTATACCACAATCTTATCGCGGATACAATCCTAAATCAATGAAAAAAAAGATGCCCAAAGAAAATTTCTTTGGGCATCTTTTAAAAGCATTTACTTATTTTTGTTGCAGAGGTGGCAGGCTACAAAATGATTTGGTTCTACCTCCTGCAGCACAGGGGACTGGGTAGCACAGATGTCCATTGCATAACGGCATCTTGCTCTGAATTTACAGCCCGGTGGCGGGTTGATCGGGCTTGGCACCTCGCCCTCGAGCTTGATACGCTGACGGGTTGCTTCCACATCCGGGTCTGCTGTCGGGATTGCCGAAATCAGCGCCTGGGTGTATGGATGCAGCGGTCTGTCGTACAGGTCGTGGTTGCTGGCAAGCTCTACCATCGAACCGAGGTACATAACGCCTACACGGTCGGAAATGTGCTTGACCATCGACAGGTCGTGCGAGATGAACAGATAGGTCAGACCAAACTCTCTCTGGAGCTTGATGAGCAGGTTGACAACCTGCGCCTGAATGGAAACGTCGAGCGCGGAGATTGGCTCGTCACAGACAATGAATTTTGGTTCTACTGCCAGTGCGCGGGCAATACCGACACGCTGACGCTGACCACCGGACAGCTCGTGTGCAAAGCGGTTGGCGTAATCGGCACTCAGACCGACCTTGTTGAGCAGCTCTGCGACCTTATCGTTCTTTTCTTTATCGGTCAGCTTGAAGTGGACGTCCATGCCCTCAGAGATAATCTCTCCGATGGTCATACGAGGGTCCAAAGAAGCATATGGGTCTGGAAGATAATCTGGACGTTCTTGCGGAACTCCAGCAGGTCTTTTCCCTTCAGGGTGGAGATGTCCTTGCCGTCAAAGACAACCTTGCCGGAGGTCGGTTCATACAGCTTCATCATAGTTCTGCCGCAGGTGGTTTTTCCGCAGCCGGACTCGCCTACCAGACCCAATGTTTCGCCGCGTTTGATGGACACGCTGACGTGGTCCACCGCTTTCAAAGTTTGTTTGCGACCTGCTTTAAAGAATTTGCACAGGTCTGTGACCTCCATGATGGTGTCGGCATTTTGCAGTTTTTCGATTACCTGGTCCATTATTTCGCCTCCCTGTCATAGAAGGATTTTACCTGTGGTGCATTTGGATGCTGCAACCAACAGGATACCTTGTGGGTATCGGTGATGGTGGTTTCAAACGGATTGCGCTCTTTACAGATTGGCATACAGTATTCACATCTGGATGCAAACGGGCAGCAGTTGAGCGGCAGGATCAAATCCGGCGGAGTGCCTTTGAGCGCATACAGTTCCTGCTTGGATTCTTTTGCCAGCTTTGGAACCGAGCTGAGCAGTGCCAGGTGTATGGATGCTTGGAATCGTAGAAGATTTCCCTTGCAGTACCGCGCTCTACGACCTGACCGGCATACATAACCTGAATTCTGTCTGCAAAGTTTGCTACAACACCCAGGTCGTGGGTAACCAGAATGATCGCAGTGTTCATCTTCTCCTTCAGCTCGCGCATCAGGTCCATGATCTGTGCCTGGATGGTTACGTCCAGTGCGGTGGTCGGTTCGTCTGCAATCAGAATCTTCGGATTGCACGCCAGAGCCATTGCAATCATAACACGCTGTCTCATACCGCCGGACATCTCATGCGGATAGCTGTCCACACGTTTTTCCGCGCTTGGGATGTTTACCATCTTCAGCATACGGATTGCTTCTTCCCTCGCCTCTTTTTTGCTCAGATGGCGATGGATGCGCAGGCTTTCCATAATCTGTTTGCCGACGGTCATGGTCGGGTTCAAAGAGGTCATCGGGTCCTGGAAAATCATGCTGACCTCGTCGCCTCTGAATTCGCACAGTTCTTTTTTGTTCAGCGCCAGTACGTCCTTGCCGTCGCAGGTGATCTGGGAGCCTTCCTTGATGACAGCGAACGGTGGTTTGAGCAGGCGCAGGATCGATTTTGCTGTTACGGTTTTGCCGCAGCCGGACTCTCCAACAAAGGCGAGGGGTCTCGCCTCGGTTCAGCTCAAAGCTGACGCCGCGGACTGCCTTGACCTCACCCGCATAGGTGTTGAAGGATACGCTGAGGTCTTTTACTTCTAAGATTTTATCGTTTGCCATAAGGATCCTCCTACTTTCTCAGTTTCGGGTCGAGAGCGTCGCGCAGTCCATCGCCCAGCAGGGTGAAGGAGAGCATGGTCAGTGCAATCATCAGCGATGGGAAGAACAGCTGGTAAGGGTAGAACATGAAGTTCTGCTGTGCAGCGGATGCAAGCGCACCCCAGCTGGTATCCGGTGGCTGGATGCCCAGACCGATGTAGCTCAGGAATGCCTCAGAGAAGATGTAGCCCGGGATATCGAAGGTGATAGCAACGATGATGATGCCGATGGTGTTTGGAATCATGTGGCGCATGATGATTTTAAACGGAGAAACGCCCAGTGCGTTTGCAGCCAAAACGTATTCCTGGCTCTTGAGCTGGAGCATCTGTCCACGAACCAGACGTGCGATACCGCACCAGCCGGTCAGGGTCAGCGCCAGCATCATGGTGCCGATGCTCTTGGAATCGGTAACAACCGAAATCAGGATGACGATAATCAGATACGGGATGCTCAGCAGGACCTCAACGATACGCATCATAATATCGTCTACAATGCCGCCGAAGTAGGAAGCGATACCGCCGTAGATACAACCGATGACGCTGGCAACCACTGCACCGACAACACCGATCATAATCGAAACACGTCCGCCCTGCCATACGCGGGCAAACAGGTCACGACCCAGCGAGTCGGTGCCAAACCAGTGCTCTGCACTTGGTTTCTGGTTGATGGCGGAAGTGTCCATCTGCTCGAAGTTATAGCCGGAGATAGCAGGTCCGATACAAACCATTACAATCAAAAGCAGCAAAACAATCAGTGCTACCAGTGCGATTTTATTTTCTTTGAGTCTTCTCCATGCGTCTGCCCAGTAGCCAATCTTTGGACGGGCAATGATGTCGCCGGAGAAATCATCGGTGCCGATGATTTCAAACTTTTCCGCCGGAATGTCTTCCCATTCCGCTGCAGAATGGATATTCTGTTCTGTAGCCATGGTGTTCCTCCTTATTTAATGCGGATACGCGGGTCAAAGATGGTGTAGGCAATATCAATCAGCAGCTGCGCTACAACAAACAAAGCCGCTGCAAAGATGGTCGTACCGATAATCATGGTGTAGTCACGGTCGTTGATCGAGGAAACATAGTAGAACCCAAGACCCGGGATACCGAACATCTTTTTCGATGACGAAGGAGCCGGTGAAGATACCAGAAATCTGTCCGCCCGAGGATGGTGATACAAGGCAGGAAGGCATTCTTCAAAACGTGGTCCTTGATGATATGGAAGCGGCTGACACCCTTTGCCTCAGCGGTCAGGATGTAGTCCTGTCCCATGACGTCAAGCATATTTGCCTTGAGGTAACGGGCATAGGTCGCAACACTGCCGAAGCACATTGCAATGATTGGCAGAATCATGTGCTTTGGTTTACCCCATCCGCTGGTCGGCAGAATCTGCCATTTTACCGAGAAGAGGTACTGGAGCATCGCCGCCAGTACGAAGACCGGTATGGTGATACCCAGCATGGCGATAAACATAACCAGATAGTCCGGCCACTTGTTCTTGTTTAGCGCCGCCACAATACCTAAGACAATACCGGTGGTTACACCAAACAAAAAGTGCAATCGCACCGTTCATACCGGATACCTTGGAGTTGGTCAGCAGGGTATCGGTGATGCTTTTACCCGGATATTTGAGCGATTCACCCAGGTCACCTTTGGTGATCAGGTTTTCATAAAGATTCCATACTGCTCGGTGAGAGGTTTATCCAAACCGTATTTTGCGTAGTAGTTTGCCTTTGCCTGCTCCGGCAATTTGTTTGCCATCGCACCCAATGGGTCACCAGGAATCGAGTGCATCATGAAGAAGGTTACTGTTGTGATAATCAGCAGAGTAACCAACATATACCCGATTCGTTTCAGGATATATTTTATCATAATTCTCCCCCTTAATTGGAAAAGAAAAGGTGACCTCTCCTGAGATCACCTTTCTGTTCATAACCTCTTTATTTATGAAACACAATACAACAAAGAGTCCTCATTCAGACAAGTGAATTAGTCTGGACGACCGCTAGTATACGCGTATTTCAGACCAGTCGAGGTAAACGACATTGTGTTGCTGTTCTTTACATATTTGTAACGATATGTGTTAGAAGCTTCGTTTACAACCGGACAAATCGGAGCTTCGTCCATCAGAATGGTTTCAGCCTGTTTGTACAGCTCAATACGTTTTGCCTCGTCCATTTCAACAGCAGCCTGATCCATCAGCTTATCATATTCTTCGTTTGCCCAGAAGGTTGGGATTGCTGTGGAATCGGATCTCATCAAAGAAAGCATTGCGTATGGGTCGTTGTAGTCGATACTCCATACCATGTAGCCCATCTGATATTCGCCGGCGTTGATTTTGGACTGGAAGCTTCCCCATTCGTTGAAGTCCAGAACTACGTTTACGCCCAGAACTTCTTTAAATTTCTGCTGGTAGTATTCGCCGTAGTTTTTGATCCACTGGTTGGTATCGCCCAGGCTAAAGGTAACTTCCAGAGTGGAAGGATCGGAACCCAGACCCAGCTCTTCCATACCTTTGATCAGAAGCTCTTTTGGATCTTCTTTT